>Ga0265338_10000145_pt1 | contig 130629 bp, 133 predicted proteins | sample 42126metaG_FD_193579 | JGI IMG/M metagenome (GOLD analysis project Ga0265338, IMG submission 193579) | Rhizosphere microbial communities from Carex aquatilis grown in University of Washington, Seatle, WA, United States - 4-21-26 metaG | ecosystem: Host-associated > Plants > Roots >...
CCTCGCGGGTGCTCGTTGGCGTCTCCCCGGCCAGCGTACTGGAGATTAATTACAAACAAGGTAAGTTGTTGGACATGTGTCAGTTATCTGACAGCCCCAACGAATGCATCCACGGCCTGGAAGCCACGCCATCCACGGATTTTCCGTATATGGTTTGAAAGTGTGCGCAATTAACGAGACCAATTCGATTTCCGCTAGACCAAATCTACGGTCGGCCTACTATCTGTTTAAGTATGCAGCCAGGTCACCGAAATTTGCTCACAGTGGGAGCGATCGCTGTCGGAATCACCTTGGGACTCTGCGCATGCGGTCACAATCATGGTACTACGAGCATTATTGACGGGCATGACGTACTCGCTGCGAATCGCTATTCTGCGGAATTTGCAGAATCTTTGAACGTCACGACTCACTGGAATACCGGTGGGCCGCTTTTGGAGCCTTATTTCTAATTCCCATCTGCATCTGAACGGCTGGTGTCACCTGATGGGGTCTTCTCGTTAACACAACACTATAATCTGGATGATGGATTCTCGACACTCACTCTTTGGCGCTCCGGCAGCCAGAATGGAGAGATTGTCCTTGCCATCCAGGAAGCCGATGAAGGTTCGGGAACTTCGCACACCTACCAGTGGTCACGCGATTCAAAGGCCGTGTTCATCTTCGGTTCCGGACGTCCAGTGGGCCATTCATTTCTCCGGAATGCTGCCCTTGTGTATTTAGTTGACCAGAAACAACTTTATTGGGTCGACCTTACCCCATTGTTGGCTGAGCGACTCAAGCGCGAAAAGAAATGACCTTAGCCAGCAATAAGAGTTCCCAAAAAGTTGGATATTCCCTGACTTTTGGTTCTTGGAGCTTCTCTGGAGCTTGGATGTTGGTGCTGGGAGCTTCTGTTCACCCTTACTGCGCCACGTTCTGCTCCGCAAAATACCGATACCGGTTCATGCGATACACCCACGCCAAAACTTCAGCCACGGCGGCATACAATTGCGCCGGCACTTCACCGCCCACGCGCGCGTGTTTAAACAACATACGGGCCAGCGGCTTGTTTTCCACGATGGGTATCTGATGCTGCTGGGCGATTTCGCGGATCTGTTGCGCGTTCAGCCGGATCCCTTTAGCGATGACTTTAGGTGCGCGCATCGTCTTGCGGTTGTAACGCAACGCAATGGCGATATGCGTGGGGTTGGTGATGATCACATCCGCCTTCGGCACCTCCGCCAGCGCCTTGGCTTTGCCGATGGCGCGCTTGCGGCGGCGCGCGGCCTTCATGCGCGGATTGCCTTCCGAATTCTTCGCATCCTCTTTTAATTCCTGCTTCGACATCATCATGTCGCGATTGTTGCGCCACCATTGGTAGCCGTAATCCGCCGCCGCCACGACGAGCAGTGCCATGCTCACGCGGAAAACGATCTGCAAGGATGTGCCCGCCAGAAATTGCGCCATGCGCCCGATGCTGACGGAGGTGGTGAAAATGGGATCGCTCAGTACATTGAGGATCTCCTGGTAGGTCAGCGCGATGATAAGCAGCAGCTTCAGGATCGCCATGCCGGTGGGCACGAACTGGCGCATCGAGAACGTGCGCTTGAGGCCTTCCACGGGATTGACGCGGTTCCAATCGGGCGTGAGCGCTTCCGAAGCGGTGTTAAAACGATTTTGGATCGCGCCCGCCAGCAAACCGCCGAGCATCGTGGCCAGCACGACCGGCCCGGCGCATTTTAAAAGGACATAAACGCCGGAGACACCGTAACCCTGCAGTGAACTCATGGTGACGGTGGTATCATGTAAGTGTCCGAGCGTCGCGACGGTCGTGGTGACCAGTTGTTGCCACATTTCATTGCCGGCGAAGGAGAGCGCGGCCAATCCGGCCATCAGGACGAACACCGTCTGTACCTCGGCGCTGTGGGCGATCTGCCCTTTCTTCAGCGCATCTTCCAGCTTGCGTGCTGTCGGTGCCTCTGTCTTGTCGCCTTTGTCGTCGGCCATATCAGCTTCCTCCCATCAATTGCGCAATGCGCAAGAGGTCGTCCGGCAGGCGATTCAAATAATTGCTGACGTGTTGCGCCGTCAGTTGCATGGTGAAGCCGAACACCACCAGGCCGCCGGCGACGCGAAATCCCAGGCTCTCCGCAAACACGTTCATCTGCGGCACCGCCCGGCTCATCACCGCGAACACGAGGGTGATGACGAACGAAACCGCGATCACCGGCGCGGAGATCTGCAGGGCCACGACAAAGATGGTGCCTGTGTGTTTCACCAGGGCTTCGAACAAAGCGCCGTTGATATGGGCCTGGCCGATCGGTAGCACCATGTACGTCCGCGCAAAACCCATGAGCACCCAGTGATGCAGGTCGAGCGTGAGCATCACGATGGTCGCGAGAAAGAACAGGATGAGGCCGGGCGCTTGTTCGCTCTGATTGGTCAGCGGGTTAAACATCGCGGCCATGTTCAATCCCATTTCGCTGGCGACGATATTGCCCGCGAGGTCAACGGCGTAGAAGATCATGCGCGCCACGAAACCCAGCAGCAGGCCGATGCTGATCTCCTGGATCATCACCCCCAGCAGCGGAAACAATTGCAATTTCTCGAGGTGATAGGCCGGCAGGAGCGGCGCGAGCAACACCCCCATCAAGGCGCCGATGGCGATCCGCATGGTCGGCGGAAAATTGACCGCCGAAAAAAATGGCAGCACCAGCAGGAAGGGCGTGACGCGCAAAAAAACCAGCAACGTATTGGCGTAATCGAATTCCATTTTAAACTTTGATTATCGAAATCGGGTCAACTCGAAACCCGAAACCCGAAACTCGAAACTGATTATTGCACCATCTGCGGCATCTTTTGAATGACCGAGGTCGCAAATTCCACCAGTGACCGCACGATCCACGGCAGCAACAGCAGCAATATCCCGATGACTGCAAGTGCCTTGGGCACAAATGTTAAGGTTTGTTCGTGAATGGAGGTGACTGCCTGGAACAGGCTGATGGCGAGGCCCGTCACCATGGCGACCAGCAAGATGGGAGCGGCGATGGCCAGCGCCTGGTAGATCATGGTCTTGAGCAGTTCGATGGCAAATTCAGGATTCATAGGTTCACATTCCAAAACTGCGCACGAGCGATTGGATGACCAGCGACCAGCCATCCACCAGCACGAAGAGCAGGAGTTTGAGGGGCAATGAAATGGTTTGGGGCGGCATCATCATCATGCCCATGCTCATCAGCACGGTGGCGACCACCAGGTCGATGAGGATGAACGGAACGAAGATGAGGAAGCCCATCTGAAAAGCGGTGCGCAGTTCACTGATGATGAACGCGGGGATCACGACGCGCAGCGGCAACTTGTCCGGCGTCGTCGGTTCCAGCTTGGCCATCGCCACAAACAATTCCACATCCTTGGGCCGGGTCTGTTTCAGCATGAAGGTGCGGATATGCCCGCTGGCGCGGTCCAAAGCTTCGGCGCTGGAAATCTGCTTGGCCTGGTAGGGCACGATGGCGTCCCGATGCATGTCGTCCCAGACCGGCGCCATGACGAAATAGGTGATGAACAACGAAAGCCCGATGATGATCTGGTTGGCAGGCGTGCCCTGCAATTGCAGCGCCGTGCGCACGAACGATAGCACGATGACCACGCGCGTGAAGCAGGTCATCAACAGCAGGATCGATGGTGCGAGTGACAGCAATGTGATGAAGAACAGCACCTTGATGCTCGAATCCACATCCTGCGGACCATTGCCACCGCCGAGTGAAATCGAGATGGGCCCGATGCCGACCGGAGAATTCGTCTGGGCAGAAGCGGCGAACGAGCTGAACAATAAAATGAAGAACAGCAGCCCGAAAAATTTCAGGGTGCTCTTGCCTCTCACCCTGACTCTATCCCCTGGCGAGAGAATACGGCTGGTGGAGGTTTCCAATTTATGGAGCTGACGTTCGGCAAACACCGGGCGTTGATTGCTCAAAAGCCGGGGGACAACTCCGCCGCTCAACCTGGGAGCAGCCGGCTGTGCCTCACCTGCCATGATATTGTCAGCGCTCGGGTTCATTTGCGTCTAAGCATCTGCGCGAGGGTTTGGGAAAATGATTGTCCGGGGGATTTATCCGCCGCCTCTTTGGATTCCTCCTCGGTCGCCTGGGGCAGATGGCTCAACAAGTTGATGCCGGCCTGCGAGGACGCGATGAGAAAGCGTTCCTGCTCGTAACCAATCACGAAAACGGCCTGTTTACCGCCCAGCGAACGGGTCTCGATGACATTGAGCTTGGGTGCGTGTCCGCCTTTGACCGCGAGCCGCTGCCAGTTGCGGAACAGCCACACGCCGCCCAGGAAGATGCCGATGACCAGCGCCAGCGCGCCAAAAACGCGGAGGATGGAAAGACCGGCATCGGGCAATTGCGGAGCGACCAAAGGAGCGGTGACCAGCGGAGCAACTACCGAATTCGTTTGCGCGAAGGAAGCGCCGGCGGCGAAAAAGGCGAAAACCAACACCCCCGCTTTGATGGGAAAACTCTTCATAACGCGTCCTTTCGTACCGTGGTTCAGGCCGCCACGGCGTTTGGCACGCCGATGACCTCCGTGATCTTTATCCCGAAGCGGTCTTCGATCACGACGACCTCGCCGCGCGCGATGAGTTTGCCGTTCACGCTCAGGTCCACAGGCGCGTCGGCAGGTTTATCGAGTTGCACAACCGAGCCGACATTCAGTTGCAGGACATCGCGCATGGCCAACTGGCACCCGCCCAGTTCGATGGTCAGGCTTACTGGCACATCGAGCACGATGTTGAGATTCGAATTTTCGTTAGGGTTCATGTTGATTTATTGGGGGACCGCACGGGTGAGTTGCACGGCCCATTTGCCGGCGGTGGTTCCGGGGCGGCCAAAAAATTTAGGGACGCGGCTCACGCGCAATTGGACTTGCGCGGCGCACGCAGGATCGAGCATCACCACATCGCCCGTTTGCAGGCGCGTGATCTCGCCGGCGGACATCTTCAGCCCATGCCATTCGACGATGAGCGGCACTTTTACGTCGTCAAATTCAGCGTTCCATTTCGGTTTCACCGCGCGGAGCGGTTGTGAATCCGAATCCGGGAGCGACGGCGTCAGCAGGCGCATCAAGGGTTCGACGGTCGCATAAGGAAACGCCATCTGCATGGTCTCCATCTGGTCGCCGATGCCGCCGGTCATCGTGAGAATGAGCATCGCGGTGTCGGGCGTGGCGGTTTGCAAAAACTTGCTGTAATTCTCATGGCCCAGCAGCGCGGGACGCAATTCGCGCATTTCCGGCCAGTGATTGCACCACTCGGAAAGCACGAGCGTGGTGAATTGGTCGATCAGCGCTATCTCGATCTCTGTCAGGTCGCGACTGTCCCCCGTCATCTGGCCGGGACCGCCGAGCAGGCGATCCACCACCGTCAGGCCGAGCTTGGGCGGGATCACCAATAAGCCGACGCCTTTAAGCGGGTCGGTCTTGAACAAGGTGATGTGCGTGGGGCTCGGCAGTGATTCGGTGAACTTCTGGTAACCGATGATGTGGACTTTCGAAAGCTGGAGCGAAAATTCGAGACGAAGAAAAATGGCGAGCCGCGCGGCGAGCGAGCGGATGAATTGTTCGTTGCGCAACCGGATGCGGCGCAGTTCACTGGGCGCCAGGAAACCGGATTGGCGGAAATCATGGCCGCGTATCTCGCTGGCATTCCGGCGTTCGTGCAAGCCTTTATGCGTAAAAACATCCACATCCGCCACCGCAGTCGCAGTCGCGGCCGCAGAAGCATTTTCAGTTTCGGATGGAGGGATGATTTCGGCCATGACGGTTATTGGATGGCAAATTCTGTGAGATAAATCTCTTCGACGAGCGAGCCGCCCAGGATGCTGTTGAATCCGGTGATCAATTCGGTGCGGATCATATTGCGCGCACCGGGCTTTTCCAGGTCGGCAAGAGTTTTGGTGGCCAGCGCACCTTGCGCCATGTCGCGCAATGCGGCGTCGTGTTCCTGCATCTTGTCCTTGAAGGTGGAATCGGAACCGGCCACGGAAAGACTCACCAATAAATACCGCGCCCCCATGGTGCCCGCCACGTTCACGAGCAATTTGTTCATGACCACTGTCTCGCGTTTGGCCGTAGGATCATCCTTCTTCGCTTTCGCGGTCGCTTCCTTGGTGACGGGCGTCGGCGTGATACCCAAACCTTTTTGCAGGCGCGGCAGCAAAACAAAGGTGGTCATCGCATAAGCCAGGGCGGGCATGAGCACGATAACAATGATGAGCGGCAGCCAGGCTTTGAAGCCACCGGACGACGATGCGGGTGCGGCGGCAGCGGGTGCGGCTTCCTCTTTTTCCTTGGCAGGAGCGGAATCGGGTTTTTCGGCCATAAATTACTAGCGTTTGAGATTGACGAGTTCCTGGAGGAGTTCGTCACTGGTAGTGATGACGCGGGCGTTGGCTTGAAACGCGCGCTGCGCGGTGATGAGATCGGCAAATTGGCCGGCGAGGTCCACGTTCGACATTTCCAGCGAGCCGGAGACTATGTTACCGAGGCCACTCGTACCGGCCACCGCCGGAGCTGCCAGCGGACCAGCATTAGTGTTGAACGTATACAGGTTGGCGCCTTGCTTGGTGAGCGCGGCCGGATTGGTAAAATTCTGCATCAGGATCTGGGCGCGGTTAAAGTCGGTTCCATCGGTCAAACGCACGTCGACCGTGCCATCCGGGTTGATGGCGAAAGATTTAACTGCGGCGGTGGATCCGAGCGGTGCGCCGGTGTTGTCTATCTTAATATCTCCCATCGTGGTCAAGCCGGCATCCGAGTAACCCTGCACTCGCATTCCGCCACTGGTGACGAGGTAACCGTTGTCATCCACGTGGAACGAGCCATCGCGGGTGACGAACTGGGCGCCGCTCAAAGTGTCCTGCACCACGAAAAATCCGCCGCCGGAAACAGCCAGGTCGGTTGGAACGCTGGTGTTGCTGATGGATCCTTGAACGAATTGGGCGGTGATGGCGCTGGTGGTGACGCCGGTGCCGATCTGCATGGGGACACCGCCCACACCGCTGCTGAGTTGCTGATCGAACGCTTCAGAGAAATCCACGCGGGAACCTTTGAAGCCAGTGGTGTTGACGTTGGCGATGTTATTTCCAATGACATCCATTTCCTCCTGGAACTGTTCCATGCCGCTGACGCCGGAATTGAGAGAACGAAGCATATGTTTTTTAGTGAGTTAAGCTGCCAGACCCGCCGGGGAGCTGGTGAGCACCTGGCTGAGATCGTAATGGGTGCCATTGACGATGACTTTGGGCGTGCCGGAATCCACGAGGACGCCCGCGACCACGCCTTTTTTCACGATCGATGTATTGATGATGAGGCTGACCGTGCGGCCGATCATCGAACACGCGATGTGCTGGCGGATATCGCCAATGTTGTGATCCGCGCCGGGATTGGCGATATACGATTTAGTTGCATGATTCATGGTTGATATTCTCCTGTGACTTACGGGGTTGTTGAGGTCGGGTTGATCGAAGTCACCTGACTGAGGTCATAAGAGACGCCGCCGACTACGATGAACGGCACTCCCGATTGGATCTGCACGGAATCGACCACCCCGCTGGTGGTCGTTTGGTTGTCAGCCTCGATAAGATTGACGTTCTTGCCGATAAGGCTGCTGGCCTGCGAAACCTGCTGCCCGGCCAGGAGCGACGTGATGTTGGTGGACATGGTGCTCGTCTGGGAGAGCGAAGTGAATTGCGCCATCTGGGCGGCCATGTCGGTGTCCGATTGCGGATTCATGGGATCCTGCGACGTCATCTGCGTGACGAGCAATTTCAGAAAATCATTTTGGTTCAGCGTCTTGCTCGGTAAAGCAGCAGAATCGGCGGCCGTATTGGCATCAGGCACAAAGGAGGTAATATCAGATACAGTCATAAAATATAGTTGTTAGGCCCAGCTTTCGAATCCACGGGATGCGCCACCTTGAGCAGCTTGCTTCGCGATGGAACCGGCCATCACGAAATCGGCAAACGCTCCGGCGAACGCCGGATCGTCCTGCTGGCCCGCCTGGCGGCGCGGTTGTTGAAATTGGCTCGTGTTGCCGTTGGGCAATTGTTCACTACTGGCCAAAGGCGACAGGCGCACACCGCGTGCTTCCATGCGCTGCTGGAGATCCGGCCAGTTGGAATTCAGAAAGTGATAGTCGCCGTTCTTCAATGTCGCCGTGGCTTCGATTCCTTTTTCACCATGATGAAGTTCAACGGCCAGCTCGATGCCGACGCCAGGACGAATGGTGACCTTCAAAGAATCGGCGCTCATATCGCTCAAACGCATGGACTGCATCAAGAGAATGTCCCCTGCCCGTTCAACCGCCCGGGCACGGATATCAACCACGGAGGATACGATGGCCGCATTGCCAACGGATGCAGAAGCGACTTCGACGGGACGTTCTGGTGAAGCCGTGTTCAACGACGTGCTCTCGACGCGGTCGACGCGGTCAACTGACAATGAAACAGCCGAAGCCTTGTCACTGGCAGGTAAATTATCCCCCAAATCGAGGGCGGCTGTGTTTTCCGGCAAAACTTTCTCTGCGGAACCGGCAATTTTGTTCTTTTTATCGAGTTTCTTCATCTGCGCGTCCTGTTGAGCAGCGGATATGCCACTAGCATTTTGCACGACTAAAACCTCGTTTTTGTTGGTGTTTTCGTTTAAATCAGGTTTCTCCCCGTCCTTACCCGCAGCGGCCATGGCAACTTCTGCCGATGATAAGAACGAATTTCCCACGCCGTTTTTCTGCGGAGAATCCCCTGTTCCATCGGCGTTTACTTTGGAATTGGAACTATTGGATGAAATGGTGGCATCGGCTGCCTTTGCTCCCTGAACACGTCCATCCTTGCCTGCCTTCAACTGGTCGGGATCCAAATCAAGTTGAGTGCCAGCCTTGCCATTTGCGGCGCTCAAGGCCGCCAGAGCTTTTTGATCTGCCGAAAGTTTGCCATCTTTGGCGTTTGTTGTTGGAGCGCCGGTCGCACTGGATTTCGCAGATGTATTTCCCGCCAGGAGACCAAACAGTCCCCGGCTTGAAGCGATCTGCAGATCGACCGGCGAAACGCCGCCCGAACCCGCTCCATCTGCCGCTGGCGTTTTCGCGGCGCCGGCGGCCGCTTGCGCACTGGCCAATTTCGCCAGCTCCACCGCGATCGGAAAGATTTGCAACGGTGTGACCAGGGCAGTCGGGATGGTGGATGGATCCGTCTTTGCTTGCGCGGCGGAAACAGTCTTCTTGTCATCGGGAGCCGCATCCGAATCCGAATCATCATCTGCAGTTTTTGCGACCGCCTGGCTCTGGCTTTTTTTGACCGGCTTGCGGGCCGCCTGGGTTTCGCGGGCGGGCGGCTTTTGACCGGTCCTCGCCAGCGTGCGATCCATCAATTCGCTGAATCCTTTTTCCGTGTCCGGATTGGAATCCGAATTTTCAGCGACTACCTCATCGCGAGCAGGTTGGGTGGATTTGGTATAGACAATTTCAATTGGTGACATTACGGATTCCCTGTTTGAGGCAGCACCTGGCGCATCCGTTCGGTCAATGTGGCAGCACGTTTACTTCCTTCTTTGCCCGTTTTACTCATAATTTCGAGCAACTCACTTACCTGGTCGTTTTTCATGATGAACAGGAGTTTGACCGCATCCGTGTCGGACATCTCGTTCAACATTCCCGCGGCGGTATCCGGCGACATCGCCGCCATCAACTTCGCCTGCCGCTTAAAATTATCCGCTTCCTGGCTTTTGTACTGGATGACTTTCTTGTCGAATTCGGCCTGCAATTGCGACATGGATTGCGTGACGATGGAAAGTTCCTGGCGCTCGGTCTGCACCCGCGATTCCAGCTCCGTCACCTGCTGTTCACGCAGGGCCAGCGCGTCTTTTTCATGTTTGATCTCGACCAGCCATTGGTCCATCTCCGGATTCTTAAAACGCCATGACGGATCATCCTCCGCCGAACGGTTTTCCCGCGCCTGCGCGGTCATGGACTGTTGAAACATCCCCGGCTTGATGAGGGCGAACGTCGTACCGAGATACAGGACGCCGCCGATCAAAGCCGCCAACCATGTAGATTTTAAAAGTCGCACCATGGAATTTCCTTAAGCCCCGGCTATATAAGCACGCGTTCCTCCGCTCAAAGTAACGTTCGGGCGCAACGCTACTTCGTCCAAAGCCTTTTGTTCTTCCCGCGTCACTTCGCGGTCGTATACGCGGCGGCGTTTGTCGTGAAATTTGTCGAGCGCCTCGCGGTCGCGCGTGGCCACCATCATCTCGCGCCAGACCACGTCCACATCCTGGCGGGCCGTTTCCAGCTCGTGCGTCCGTTCCTTGAGACGGAGCTCCAGCACGTTGCACCAGGCGCGCGTGCGCAACAGGTCGGTCGCACTGACACCGTTGGAAAGTTTGTCGCAGAGGGCAGACCAGCAATTCGAGAGTTCGTCGCCCGCATGTTTCACCTGGGCGGCCGCCTGTTCGCAGGCCTGCAACGCTTCGGTGTAATGCTTTTGCGCCACGCGTTCTTTTTGCTCACGTAACACGCGCAACGACTGCAATGGAAAGCGAAAAGGTTTCATGGTTTTGGTTTATTTTTTGATTTGGTTGACTTTGGGCGCCACTGCCGGGACGGACAAAACCTGCGAAAGCGACGTCCAGCTCTGGCTGGCGTTAAAACCATCCGTCACACCCTGGCGCAAAAACTGGTTCAGGGGCTCGTGAAACTGGATGGCGCGGTCGATGGGCGGATTACTGCCCGCCGGATAGGCCCCGATGTTGATGAGGTCCTGGTTCTTGCGATAGATCGCCATGTGTTCACGCGCGGCTGCGGTCAGACTCAATTGCGTGGGTTTCAACAAGTCCCGGTTCAGCCGGCTCACGCTTTCGAGCACGTCGATGGCGGGATAATGGTTTTGCGTGGCGAGTTCGCGCGTGAGCACGATGTGCCCGTCCAAAATAGAGCGGACGGCGTCAGCGATGGGGTCGTTCATGTCATCGGCTTCCACCAACACGGTGAACAGGCCAGTGATGGTCCCCTTCTCGCTCGTACCGGCGCGTTCCAGCAATTGCGGCAACATGGAAAACACCGACGGTGTATAACCACGCGTGGTGGGTGGCTCGCCGACAGCCAGGCCGATCTCGCGCTGGGCCATCGCGAAGCGGGTGACGGAATCCATCATCAGCAAAACGTTTTGGCCGGAATCGCGGAAATGTTCTGCGATGGCCATGGCCAGGAACGCGCCTTTCACGCGGTTGAGCGCGGGTTCGTTCGAGGTGGCGACGATGACGACGGATTTTTGGCGCCCGAGTTCGTCGAGGTCGCGTTCCAAAAATTCGCGCACTTCGCGACCGCGTTCGCCGATCAGCGCGATGACATTCACATCGGCTTCGGCCTGCGACGCCATCATGCCGAGCAGCGTGGATTTGCCGACGCCGCTGCCCGCGAAAATCCCGAGGCGCTGGCCGCGGCCACAGGGCGTGAAGGTATCGATCGCCTTGATGCCGGTCTGAAAAACTTCGTGGATGCGCTGGCGCTTGAGCGGATGCGGCGGGGCGAGATTCAAGCCGACCGAATGGTCGGCGACGATCGGGCCCAGGCCATCGAGCGGATTGCCCAGGCCGTCGATGACGCGGCCTTTAAGCGAACTACCCACCGCGATGCGCAGCGGCGAGCCGGTAGCGATGACTTCGCTGCCGGGGTGAATGCCCTGCATGTCGCCCAGCGGCATGAGCAACAGATGGTGGTTACGAAAGCCAACGACTTCCGCGAGCACGGATTGATCGTGGCGCAGCGACTCGATGCGGCATACCTCACCAACCGCTGCGACGGGCCCTTCGGATTCCACTACCAGCCCGATCATCTGGACTACACGTCCGCATGTCTCCGTGACCAGAGCGTCGCGCACGCGACCGGCGGCACGTTGCAAGCGGTTCATGGGACATGGAGCGGTTGGAGTCATGTGGTTCAACGTGTATTACAACCCGTTTCCGCTTTGCCAGCAGTCGTCCGGAAAACGCTGTCGCAGAAAGAATTAGCTTCGCTCACCGCGGCATCAACCCGGTCCAAAAGCTCGACGCACGAAATGTATTTTCTGTAGGAGCCGGAAAAGCGGGCGGAAATCTCATTTAATTCGGGGGCGTATTGGGCCACGACCGACAACTGGTCTTGCATGAAACCGAGGATGATGGCCTCCCGCGCTTCGGGGGAATGCGGGATGCGCGGGGAAATGGATAATGATTTGGCGCTCATGTTGAGATTGCTTGTTGCAGTTGTTCCAATTTGGTTTCCCGGCGCGCGTCCACGAGGCCGAAGCGTGTCTGGACGAGACATCCGCCACGGGTGACTTCCGCCGAACTGATAAATTTCATCGAGCCGCTTTCCGGCAATCCGGTGAGGATCTGGGCATTATGTTTGCGCAGGAGCGCGAGATCATCGGGATGCAGCTGGATCGTGATTTCCGCCGTGTCTTCCACCTGCTTAAGGGCTTCGCGCACCACGGATTCCACCATCTTCTGGTTGATCGGCATGCCGGCGACGATTTTACTGGCGGATTCCAGCGCGAGGTTCATCAACGCAGATTCGCTTTCCTGGATCAGTTGCGGCAACGCATTACGCAACGTAGCGAGGACTCCATTTTGCAATTGGACCATGTCGTTGCGTTGTTGCAGTAACTGCTCGCTCAGCTGGCGTTCGCCTTCGCGGCGACCGCGTTCAAACGCGTTCTGCTCGCGCTCGGCGATGTGTTCGCGCCAATCCTGCTGCGGCGCCTGGATCAGCAGGCGCACATCGCGCAATTGGATGCCGAACGGTATGGAATCAGACCAGTTCATTTTCGGTTTCAGCACGTACGTCCAGGTCGATCTCGCCTTCCGTCTCGAGCTTGCGAACGGAATCAATGATGCGGAATTGCGCGGCTTCAACGTCACGCGGCTTCACGTGGCCGAGGAACGCGAGTTCCTCCTGCACGGTCTCGGCGGCGCGGCGCGAGATGTTCGAGAGCAGCAATTTCTTAAGCGGCTCACTGGCTTTCTTGAGCGCGATGGTGAGGTCGCGTGTGTCGATTTCCCGCATGATGCGCTGGATGGACGAGCCATCGAGCATGAGGAGGTCTTCGAAGGTGAACATTTTTTTGCGGATAGCCTGCGAAAGATCGGGGTTGCGCTCTTCCAGCGCGGTGAGCAGCGTGCGGCTCACGGTCTTGTCCATCGCATTGAGCACGTCGGCGGCCGTGGTGACCCCGCCGGTCTGTGAAAGCGCGCGGGTCTGCTTGACACCGAGCTTAGCGTTCAACACTTCAACGACCCGTTCGCCCACTTCGACGGGCGTCGGTGCGAGCGTGGCGAGGCGTTCGATGACCTGGTCGCGTTGTTCCGGACGCAACATGTTCAAGACCTGCGCGCCGCGTTCGGGTGACAGGTGGCTGATGACGAAGGTGATGGCCTGCGTTTGTTCATCGCGGATGAGATTGAAGATGTGGCGCGGGTCCATGTCGGCGATGGCCTGCATAGCGCCGATGGGAGCGCGGGTGGTGACGACGCGGCTCATGACATCACTGGCCTTGAAACTGCCGAGGGTGCGTTCGAGCATGTTGCGCGTGACGTCCACGCCGGCGGATACGGAGGTGCTGGCGGCGACGGCGACATCGGAAAATTCCATGAGGATATCCAATTGCTGGTCGCGGGAGATGAGGTTGAAACGGGCCATTTCGCGGGAGATGGATTCGATCTCGCGCGGATGAAAACTCTTGAGGATGGCCATGGAACTGTCCTGGCCAAGCATCACGAGCAGTGCGGCGAGCTTTTGGGTCTTGGTCAGCGCGCCTGACTCGGAAATCTCTGAACTGGTTGCTTCTTCGGTCATATTAATTCGATGAGGTACGGCCTTTGTTCATCCAATCGCGAATGGCCTGGTTCATACTCGCGGGATTCTCTTTGACGAGCTTGTTCAGCACATCCACGGTCACGACACCGGGTATTAGTTCGTAGCCGCCGTTGCTGTGGCCATTGCCATTGCCGTTACTATTGCCGTTGCCGTTGCCGTTCATGCGGTTCATGAGGCGGCCCACGGGAACGCCGATGGGGATGTCCTGGACGGGCGTGCGCTTAAAGAGACGGAGCAAGAAGAACAGGACGAGCAATCCGGCGGCGGGATAGACGGCGTTGCGGGCGATGTTCCAATAAAATTCATGGGACTGCTGCACGTCGAGTTGTTGGTTCACTTCGGTGATGAACTGGTCATTGAAGGGTAATTCCTCGAGCGTGATGGCGTCGCCGCGCGTGTTGTCCGCGCCGGATTCGATGCCGACGGCGCTGGTCACGATGCGACGGAGTTTTTCGACTTCCTCAGGCGTGCGGGCCACGGGCTTGCGGTCGGCGCCGGTGCCTTCCATGCGTTCAGCCACGGTGACGGAGGCGGAAAGCCGTTTGATGCCGCCGGCGGCCACCAGGACGTTGCTGGTGGTTTTACCGATCTCATATTCCACGCTGGAAGTGGCCTTGTGATTGCGCGAGTTGTTCACCGGGCCGGCTGAGGCGGAATTGGTATCCGAACCGGTGTTCGAAGCGATCCCCACCGGCGCGCTCGAGGTGGCGGTGGTGGAATCGGTGTTCTCGTCGTTCTTGGTCTGGGTGCGGACGACCTGGCCATCCGGATCAAATTTTTCTTCGGTGCGGCTGACGGTGTCGTAATTGATCTCCGCGGACACCCGCACGATGGCCTGGCCGGGACCGAGGACTTTTTCCAACATGTCCTGCGCCTTTTTGCCGAGGTATTGCTCCAGGTTGCGGCGCGCGGCGAGCTGGGTGCTCGTGAGGCCGGTGAGGGAATCGTTATCCGAATTCTCGGAGAGCACATTGCCGAGGTTGTCCACCACAGTGACGTGGTTGGGTTTCAAACCTTCGACCGAGTTGGCTACGAGGAAACGGATGGAATTGATGGACTGCGGTTGCAGTTGCGTAGTGCCGTGGACGTGCACGAACACAGACGCCGTGGGGTATTTGTCTTTATCGAGCAGCAGGCGGTTTTCCGGGAGCACGATCATCACGCGGGCGGATTCCACTTCATCGAGCTGGCCGATGGTGCGGGCGAGTTCGCCCTGGATGGCGCGGGTGTAATTCGCGCGTTGCACGAAGTCGGAGATGCCGAAGTTGGGTTTATCAAAAATCTCAAAGCCCACACCGTCGCCGCGGGGAATACCGCGACCGGCCAATTGCATGCGCATCATGTAGACCTTGTCCGAGGGTACCATGATGGAACCGCCACCGGAGCTGATCTTGTAAGGCACCTTGGCATCGTCGAGGGCGGCGATGACCTTGGCGGATTCGGTGTCGGAAAGCCGTCCGTAAAGGAGGCCGTACTCGGTGTGCGAGGACCAGAGGGCGATGCCCACGAGGCCGGCGACGAGCACGAACGTGGCGGCGACGACGCTGACACGCTGGCTGGCGCCAAGGTGTTTCCAGATTTCGCCGATTTGCCCGAGGAGCTTCGAAAGGTTCTTGTTCATTTAGTTTAAACAGTTCAGACGGACATGCGCATGATCTCCTGGTACGATTCCAGGAGACGGTTGCGGACTTCGACCATCAACTGGAAGGAGACACTGGCTTCTTCCATGGCGATGACGGTTTGGTGAAGGGGAACATTCTGGCCGCTTTGCAACGCGCTCACAGCCTGTCCGGCGGCTTGTTGCTTGGCATTGACGTCCGACACCATGCGCCCAAACATCGAGGCAAACGAATCGGACGAGCTGGCGCCCGCTTCGGTTGTCTTCGAGATTTCCGACGGCGCCGTCACATCCGGCATCGGCATATCCGGCGTCACCATATCGAGCTTCGGCATGAAGCTGGACATGTTGGGTGGGATGGCCGAAAGCGGGGACATTAGTTGTATCTGGTGTCAGGTTAAGTGGTTGCGGTTAAACGGTTAATGATGACCGATGGCCAGCGTTTGCAGGGCCATCTGACGGGCATTTTTAACGACCGCAAGGTTTGCTTCAAAAGCGCGTGAGGCGGAGATGAGGTCCGCCATTTCTTCGTGAATATTGATGTTCGGCAGCGCGACAAATCCGCGCGCGTCGGCCTCGGGATTGCCGGGTTCATAAACTTCAACGGGTGGTCGCGTGTCCTTTTCAATGCGCGCGACCTGGATCGCCGAGGTCGGGGCTTCGCCGGGGTTCAACGCCTGTTGCATCGCGGTTTCGAACACGACCGTTTTGCGCTGGTAGGGTTTGCCATCCAGGCCTTTGGTGGTGTGGGCGTTGGCGATGTTCTCGGAAATGACATCGAGCCGCGTGCGCTCGGCGTTCAGGGCGGCGGTGGTGTTTTGTATGCCGGAGAGGAGTTGGATCATAAGCGTCAGGATTATTTGCCGGTGATGGCCAGGCGCATTCTTGACAATGAATAGCTCACGAGTTGGGTTTCCAGCGTGTGCAACATGGTGTTCTGGCTCATCTGCAACATCTCATTCTCGAGATTCACATTATTGCCATCCGGGCTCATGGAAGTAGCCGTGGCATCGGGCGCCAGCGCAGGTTGCAGAGTGGAAATCTGCTGGGCATCCCCGGAGGCGCTCGCGCGGGCGAGTTCGGATTGGAAATTGGGCGCGAGATCAAGGCGCTTGTAACCGGGCGTCTCCACGTTGGCAATATTGCTCGACAGCGCCTCCTGGCGCAGCGCGACGGCATCCAGCGTTTTCTTGGCCGCCAGATAGTCCGGTTGATTAAATAAAGCTTCGATCATACAAAACTTTCCGTGTCCGTTCAGCAGCGGCGATGCCATGGGCAAATTTCGCCGTAAATGCAGCCTTTTGGTGACATAGCGGGCCGAAGGAGGAAAATGTTACCGGGAATGGATTTGTGAGTAGGCAACTTTGGCGGGTGGAGGAATTAAACATCCAGGCACCAGGCTCCAAGCTCCAGAGAACATCCAATAATCAACCTCCAATGGGGAAGTTTGCCCCGGAGTGCGCCTGTCCTCGGGCGCTGCAACCCTCAAATCAGAACCATCGCGAGCATCCGTGTTTCATCGAATTTCGCAAAGCGTTTGGACTGCGGCGCGTTCACCGCCGCTTTACCGCAATTAGTCATTAGAACGTAGCAATTAGGAATTTGGTTATTGGAGCTTCTCCGGATGCTGCCTCTGAGTCCCGTCTCCGCGGGATTGGATGTTCGTTGTTGGATGTTCCCAAATGCTTGAAGTTTGGAATTTATCTAGGTTGCCTAGATTGTGCGCTTAGTTACCATTCCGCGCATGTCGCATCCATTGCCTGCCACCATTGTTCGCGCTGATAACCGTCAACCAAACCAGTTGCGGCCGTTGTCCTTCAAAAATGACGTCGCGCCCTATGCGACCGGTTCCACGCTCATTGAATGGGGCAATACGCGGGTGATTTGCGGGGTGACGGTGGAAGAAATGGTGCCGCGCTGGATGAAAGACCAAAGCGTGCCCGGCGGCTGGATCACTGCCGAATACTCCATGCTCCCGTATTCCACGCTGCAACGCAAAGCACGCGACAGCAGCAAGGGGCGCATTGATGGGCGTTCGCAGGAGATCCAACGGCTCATCGGCCGCGCCATGCGGGCGGCGTTGGACCTGGAAAAGCTGGGGCCGCGCACGATTTGGGTGGATTGCGACGTGTTGCAGGCAGACGGCGGCACGCGCACGGCAGCCATCACGGGCTCCTACGTGGCGCTGTCCTTGGCCATCAAAAAACTCATCGCACAGGGCAAATTGACGGAGAGCCCGTTGTTGCACGCGGTCGCGGCGGTGAGCATCGGGATTGTGGGCGGACAGGCGTTGCTGGATCTGTGCTACGTGGAAGACGCCGCGGCGGAAGTGGACCTGAACCTGGTGATGAACTCCGCCGGTGAATTTATCGAGCTGCAGGGCACCGGCGAAGAAGCGACGTTCACGGATGTGCAACTGAACCAGATGCTGGGATTGGGGAAAGATGCCATCAAACATTTGTTGAAGGCGCAACAGAAGGCGCTGGCCTGATTAGACTCATCCCAAAGGGATGAAAATCATCCAGCCCAGGGTTGTCCCGCAACGCGGGAAGCTACCCTGGGTAAATGAACCACACATTTTATCAACTCTGAAAGAGTTGCATCAATCCTAAACGTATCGCTCGTCAAACTCGCTTTGGCAATTTTTTGAAAAGTCGCTCGTCGTTGCTGTTCTCCAGCGTAATACGCATCTCTGCGCCTGTTGTCTGAAGAATCTGTGTCACACCATGAACGGCCTCCTCACGAACGTGGTGCAAAGACACAAGCTCACGCGCGTGGATTTGACGAGCCAGACGCTTTACCTCGTGCAGAGGGACATCGAGCGCACAGCGGAGCCGCTTTTTGAGTTCCGACCTGGCATGAGCATCCCATCCCGTCCCTCCGACGAAATCCTTCCAGCCCAATATCTCAATCGTCACCATACGTTCTAACAGTAAATCGACTGCAAATATTGCAGCCTATCCCGGTTCATGTTTTGGACTTTATTCGGGACGGAATGGTGTGTCCAGCGGGATGGGAAAGGGGATTTAACATCCAAGCGCCACGCGACATTAAGCCAAATCCTAATTTCTAAGCGCGAATGACTAAGTAAAGGTCGGTTCAGACGATGGCCTGTCTCCAGTAAACATTTTTTGTTCTTTTTTCATCGTAGACGGCAAAAAAGATTCAGAATTTTCACTTGGCTGGCAACGTGCTGAACACGCATCAACAAAACTTAATTAGTTTAATGTGATGAAAAATGTTCCTTACTATACCTATTGTTCCGCTCCCTGGGAGGAATTTGTCCTGCACGCCGACTTGAGTTACTCGCCGTGTTGTTTTGGACCGAAGGTCGGCAAAATCACCAGCGTCGATGAAATTGACCAGGTCTGGAACGGTGAAGTCATCCGCAAAATCCGCCATGATCTCCTCAATGGAATCAAAAACCCCATGTGCGAAGGTTGCGCCCTGTTCAATGTGATCCACAACCGGCCCGTAATTGAAGTCGCAGATGATTGGCAGCCGAAGTACCAGACCGTCGAGAGCGCTGCCATCCAAAGACTGAACATCCTCATCACCGAGAAGTGCAACCTGAAATGCATCATGTGCAACAGCACCGATGTTTATCCCAATCGAATGACTGATGGGCCGTCGATCCCGTTCGAATTCATCCAGCGCCTCGGCGAAAAGTATTTTGATGGCCTGGATTTTCTCAACCCGAACTGTTTCGGAGAGTTTTTTGTTTACGAAGGGTTCAATCAATACCTCGACCTCGTGGAAAAGCACAAGCCCAAGCGTGTCGAGTTCATCACCAACGCCAGCCTGAACATCAGCCCGCAGAAGTGGCTGCGGGTGTTAAAGACGCATGACGTCGTCGGCATCTCGCTGGACGCGTGCACGCCTGAAACCTATCACCTGGTCAGAGTCAGCTCTAATTGGACGAACGTCTTCAAGAATATCGAACTAATTAAGGCCCTGCGCAAAGAGCACGGATTGAAGTTCCAACTCCGGTTTAACTTTGTGGTGATGAAGATCAACCTGCATGAAATGTTTGAATTTGTGGAAAAGGCCCTTTTTGAATGGGGTGGCGACTGTGCGTGCCTGATGCACGTGGACGGCGAAAGAAATGCGGACCGGGTCGTACTTGACTCCCAGGAATGGCGGACCCAGTACAACCGCCAGATGTTCAAGATCCACAAACTTAAAAACCGTCTGAAGGATGGTAACTGTATCAATCTCCTTGGGTATGCCTACGACGACAATGGATTCGTCGAAGGCGTGCCGGAATTGCCACGTGACCTGTCAAAAGCAAAGAAGCTTCCGCCTCCGCCCGCACCCCCGCTGTCGGACCAGGAATTGGCGAAGAAGTTTTTCAGCGAATGTTCCTACGGTGAAGCGGGCGACGTCTATGCCAGGATTTATCGGACGGAACCCGCAAATATTGAAGCCCTCTTTCTCCAGGCTGATTGCCGTTATCGACAGGGCCAGGCCATGATTACCCGGCTGCTCCTCGAAGAGCTCCTGGAAAAGGCGCCGGAACATCAAGCGGCCCGGGAACGGCTTGTCCAACTCGATGCTCCCCAAAAGCGGGCGGCCTGATGAACGGCCGTCCAACAATTTACCAAAGCCTGTTTATGAATGAACTTGAAAGGATGCCATTTGGCCCGTCCCTGCCAGCCGATTTGAGGCTTATATTTGAGGATGGAAGAGCGTCAGGCACAACTTCGACATCGCTCGCGGAGAGCACCATGCGACGCCTAAAGGACACTTATTCTTTCTACCATCGTATACCGCTGAACGACAACCTCTGCCTTCCGGGTAGAATGACTGGCGAACAGGCGAAAGTTCTCGAGACGATACCAAAATACATCCATGACACGGATCATGTCCTGGACATCGGCGCCCGCGACGGATTGTTCTGTGTGGAGGCCGCCCGCTGTGGGGCCACCAGAATCGTGGCTGTGGATAACGACCGATCACAACTTTTTACCGATATCGTCATCCCCTGGTTCGGGCTCAATGTCGAATATGTGATTGATAACTTCCTGAACCTGGGTCCGGAATATGCCGAGGCGTTCGACGTGGTTATTTTTTCCGGCGTGCTCTATCATTTGCGTTATCCCATGTATGGCATCCAACGCGTCGCCTCCATGTTGCGCCCCAATGGGATCATGATCCTGGAAACAGCTTTTCTCGATGCCTTCAACGAATTCCCCATCTTACTCTGTCCCATCGGTCATGAGAGCCCGTACGAAGCCACCAGCGTGACCTTTTTCAATCGTACCGGTCTCCGCGATACGATCATGTCGCTCGGGTTCAGCATCACCGAAGTCGCGGACGAATTCACGTATGAACGAAATACGGAAACCGATTACGATCGGCTCCCTTTCCCAGAGGGTAATTCCCGACACAATATCGGGCGGCTGATCTGGGTGTGTACAAAGGACAATCCACAGATTCCAAAGTGGACCAAGGGATGGCCCAGCGTTGAACAAACCAGAGGCTATTGGAACACGAGCCATGATTTCCATCACAAGGCGGTACGGGATGCCCGGATCGCCGCCCTGGCAAAAGAAAAAGCCGAAAAGGAAGCTACCGGTCAGGCGGCGTGATGAAGTAAAATGTCGAATGCCGGGTGACGAATGTTAAGTCAGCGATGTGCCGGTTCCAACCTCAGACGGGTTGTGGCTGGGCAAGGATGCGATCAAACATTTGTTGAAGGCGTTGGCCTAGGGGAAATTAACATCCAAGCACCGTAGGTGCGGCATATTTGTAGAAACCAAGACCACTAAATTTAAAGCTCCGTCAGGAGCGGCATATCCGGCAAATCAATCCCCGGCGCCTTCCTTGGAGCGGCATTTATGCCGCTTCACCATTTGAGTTCAATCGGACATAGAAATTGAAATAATCCATTCAAACTTCGCAACGCGTTTGGAGTGCGTGCGCTTCAGCGCCGCTTTCCCCGGCCGCAGCACTTTGGCGGTAAAACCGCCGTTGGAAAACCCGGCCATCGTTTTCAAATTGACGAGTTGGGTTTTATGTCAAATAACGTGACTCATGAAAAAAGTATCGGCCCGCAAAGTGCGCCCTGATTTCTTGGAAAACCGGAATCTGAATCCCAAACCGATGCCGGACATCGGCGAACGATTGCAAAAGGTTTTTGGGCCAAAGATCATTTCCGATCAGGCGATGCGCGCGGTCATGGACGGAACCCGGGGTTCGTCTTGAAGCCTGCATGGATTCCAATTTAGACAGCCGCGGTGGAATTGGGTTGCAGTCACTTTGTCACTTTTGATGAACGCCAGCGAAAAATGGCCCAATTGGCGGGATTGAGCGTGAAAATTTGAGCAAGGACGAAGCGACGTTCACCGACGTGCAATTGAGCCAGATGCTTCGGTTGGGCAAAGATGCAATCAAACATATGTTGAAGGCGCAGCAGAAGGCGTTGGCCTGAGGAAAAGGTTAACGCAAAGACGCGAAGAAGCAAAAGGCCCAAAGGGTTTAACCACGGATGGACGGATTGGGGACGGGATTTTTGAATATTCCAATAGTCAGTTATAGCCCCTTTCATTCAGCTTTGACCCCTTTCCTCATCGGATGCTCTCAGCCTGTTGTTGGATAAATGCCCATGCCCAATCCTCGCTCATGTGGTAACTCCAGTTTCCGTTTTCGCCACTGTCGTTCCATTTGATGCTTGTCCATGCCTTCGATTGTCGTAGCGCAGCTACATCTTTCATCGCTATTTCGCGGGTCGGTACGACTAATATCGTTTTGCGGAAAACGCCATTCGTCCGACAATACTGAATGTAATCTTTCGGATCCTCCGCAATGCCGTTAAGCGAATACCCCTCACTCAAAACAAAGTAAGTCGAACCAGACAGGGCGACCGGATATAGAGGCCAACTGGTAAGTGGCATGGTGTTCCACGGTAATGACAACTCGCCGAAGCCGGGCGGTCTTATGAATGTATTTGTCTTCTCTTCGAATAAAACTCTGCACATCCAGCCGATTCTCTCATTGACGCTCCATCCATCATGCTCCGTAAGATCTTTGCGTTGATCGAGGGCCAATCCGCGCAGTTGTCGGACAGCTGCACCTTCTCCGAGGTTTACAAAATGGTTAGCAGCTTCCGCAAATGAAGCGGCCGTGAATGTCTTTTGCAGGAAGAGTTGCGGTGTTGCAGGAGCCCGACAACCAACATTGAGGAGAATGCCGCTGAGTGATGCCCATAAACAAACCGCCGCCACCCAATGAAAAAACATTTTTGGCCTTACTGTTGATGGCGCGCGGTCCATATCGTAGTGGGGCTAACAGTAAACCAGTTGCAAATATTGCAGCCTATCCCGGTTCATGTTTTGGACTCTATTCCGTATGGAATGGCGTGTCCAGCGGGATGAAATCTTCAAGTCCCGCAAACGAATCCAATTTCATTCATCCCAAAGGGATGAACATCATCCAGCCCAGGGTTGCGAGGGACGAGCTACCCTGGGCTGGATGATTGTAATCCTTTCAGATTTTCGGGAAGAGCTCGCGAGAACTCTCCTCTACCAAGGACGGAGGTCACAGACCGCCGCTATCCCGACTAATCGGAATTTCGTCCCGCGCGCGCGGGACTCAGCAAAAAAGTGGAGCACGTTTTTCGGTCCTGCAAAAGATGGTCGATGGAAGCATCTGCTGGTTAGGTTTTTATCGTCGTTTTAAGGGTTTAAAAAATCTGCCTGACTTCGCAACCGTAGCGATTACAAGGTGGCGGAGGCGTGTTAAAATCGCGGGATGACAAAGAATGTCGAAGTTAGAAGTCAGAATGCAGAAGGTTCCCGCCGTCGCTGCACTATGGCGCGACAAGCGAGGGCTGGGAAACGCCTCCTTACGTCGTCGCCTAAAACACGAAAAATCGAATCTTATCGACGAACATCCAGTTTTATCGTGAATCAATCGTGTTTTGAATCGTGTTATTTTTCGAAGGAATTGGCTTCCCAAGCCCCACGAATTAGTGGCCCAGAAGAGCTGTTCGCTTCGCGAACTGTGGTGTGCATAATCGTGTTATATCGTGCTAAAAATAAGTAATCCTTTTTTCCTCCGCTTGCATCGGCTGTAGCGCAGGCATTCCTGCCTGCGGGTTCTGGCGACTTTCCAGTCGCCAGCGGATCTGGAATCACGGGACAGGAATGTCCCGTGAACCCGCAGATTGGAAAATCTGCGCTACCCCATGCCCTACCAATTCCGACCAATTCAAACCACTTTTCATGCTGTTTATGTTTCTCCTGTCTCTGTGTTCTTTGCGTTCTTTGCGGTTAATTTCGCTTTCCGCGTTCCCCTTTTGCTTTCAAGCTTATCGGACGATGTATCTGAATATTGAATCACAGGGGCGGCTGACACCATGAGCACTCATCTATTCCTGGTACGGCATGCGGAGGTGGAGGAGAAATACCAGCGGGTGTTCGGGGGACGCATTGATATGAATCTCTCGGCCCGCGGGTTGAAGCAGGCGGAAGTGCTGGGAAAATTTCTGGCGGGTCTCAAAGCGGATGCGGTCTATGCGAGTCCGATGAAGCGGGTGCAGCAGACGTTTGCGCCGTATCTCCAGAACGGCGCGCCGAAGCCGACGGTGCTGCCGGATCTGCGCGAGGTGGATTTTGGGGATTGGACGGGATTGGTGTGGGACCAGGTGAAGGAAAAGTTTGGCGTGAACCCGTTTGACTGGCTGGACCAATTGCAGCATGGCCGCATCCCGAACGCGGAGGCGGTGATCGGGTATCGGGCGCGCGTGGAAAGCTGCCTGCAACGGGCGATGCGCGAACAGCCGGAACGCAACGTGATCATGGCCTGCCACGGCGGCGTGATTCGCATGATGCTCTCCATCCTGCTGAGCCTGCCGCTGACGAAGACTTCGGCGTTCGAGATAGATTACGCGAGTGTGACGCATGTGGAGTTGCGCGAGCAGCGGGTGATCATCCAATTGCTGAATTACACGCCCTGGGCGGGGCTGGTCGCGTGAAAGGCAAATCTCTCTGGCGCATCTCGGTGGCGACTTCGCAGGAAGCGGAGGAGGCGGTGACGGAATTGCTGGCATCGCTGGCAGGACAACCAGCGTCGTCTTTTTTCCACGTGGAAACGCGCAAGGTGGTGGTCTCCACGTACTTCGAGAAGCCAACAGGGTTGGCGGCCCTGGTTAGGGAATTACGAAGGGGGCTGGCGAACATCCGGCGCTGTGGGCTGGACGTGCGCCCGGGGAAAATCTCATCGACACGCATCCCGCGCGAGAGCTGGGCGCATTCGTGGAAGCGGCATTTCAAACCGCTGGAGATCGGCGATGCGTTGCTCATCAAGCCGAGCTGGGTGCGGCGCAAGGCGAAACGCGGCCAGGCGCTGGTGGTGCTGGACCCGGGCTTGAGCTTCGGCACGGGGCAGCATCCAACGACGGAGTTTTGTTTGCGGCAGCTCACAAAACGCAGTTTCGGGCTAAAGTCGCGCGGGCAACCGGCCGATGTAGACTATAAGAGTCAAAACCGGAGACCGTCGCTCCTGGATGTGGGAACGGGGTCGGGGATTTTGGCGATTGCGGCGGCAAAACTGGGTTTTGCTCCCGTGGTGGCGTTTGATTTTGACCCGGAGTCGGTGCGCGTGGCGACCGCGAATGTGCGGAAGAACAGCGTGGCGACCCGGGTACGCCTCTCGCGGCAGGACCTGACACGATTGCCGGTGCGCAGTGCGACGCGCTATGACGTGGTGTGCGCGAACCTGATCTCGACGCTGTTGATCGCGGAGCGGGAACGCATCGTGGCGCGGCTGAAGCCGGGCGGGTTGCTGGTGTTGGCCGGGATATTGGCCATTGAATTTAAGCAAGTGGAAGGAGCCTTCGGGAAGCTGGGGTTCAAGCTGGTGGCGGCGAAAACCCAGAGGGAATGGCGGTCGGGGGCGTTCGTTCGCATGCTATAGTGAACGGAATCTAAGAAATTTTCTTTTTTATAAAAATTTGAATGGAAATTTTCTGGAATGGTCGTATAAGACAAATGCGTGACGAACGGATGTCAAACGAACGACAAGGAAAATTGTTTGGCACTGTCTACGCTTCAAGTACTCCCGAAAGGCATCGAATATGAAACAAACGCTAGAAGCCGTTTCAGAACTGATCCGCAACCCCAAACAGATCTTCCGTAAAACGGAGAGTCAGCCGCAAAAAGCGCGGAAACATCGCTATGAGCGGCGCAAGATAAAGGAATATCTCCACCTGAACGATTGGTTCGAACAAGAGACCGCCTAAGGTCAATTTTCGCCAACCTGAATTAGAACAGCCACACAAGCGTGTGGCTTTTTCTCTTCTGACCGGGAAATTCCCAGTAAATTAATTTATCAAAATGAGAAATGATTTGCGGGATTCTTAATATCTCAAATTGCCGCGATGCCCTCGCCCGTAACGCAGAGTTTCACTCTGCTGTATCGCCGAATTACATTCGGCTGGATGTGAATGTAACCGGTGTAGCGTCACGCGTCTCGCGTGACGTGGCCGGCGGCATCTTGCCGTCTGTTCTCTCCCCAGTGCTGGCAGGCTTGGGAAGCCAAAGGGCATCTCTCCCACGCCAGCGGGACTGATCAAGAAGGCAATTTGCTCAAATTCTTCCGGCTGGCATTCGGTGTCCAAATAAAATATCACTTCGCCATGACTTCTTCCGGTTGGCTGCTGGTGGTTTATTGCGGGCTGGTGTTGATCGCCTCGCTGGCCGGCGGCTGGTTGCCCATCCTCGTGCACCTCACCCACCAGCGGTTGCAGGCGGCCATCAGCCTGGTGGCCGGCCTGATGCTGGGCATCGCCCTGCTCCACTTCCTCCCGGATGCCGCAGAACAACTGGGCTCGCTCGACCGGACGGTGGATTGGGCACTGGGCGGATTTCTGGCGATGTTTTTCCTGCAACGCTTCTTTCATTTTCATCATCACGACCTGCCGGAGGGCGACCCGGAGGATTGTGGCGGGCACGATCATGATCATGACCACGACCATGACCACGAACACGTGCATCACGACCAGACGCTCGCCTACAAATCGGCGCGGCAACTCTCCTGGGTGGGCACGGCGCTGGGCCTGACACTGCATTCGCTGATGGATGGAGTGGCGATCGCCGCGTCGGTAGCGGCGCAATCGCAAGGACGCGTGATCGGCATCGCCGGGCTGGGGGTGGCTTTGGCGGTCATCCTGCACAAACCGTTCGACGCGATGGCTGTAACGACGTTGATGACGGCAGGCGGGAGTTCCCGCGCGGCGCGGCAGTTACTGAATGTGCTGTTCTCGTTCGCGACGCCGCTGGGCGTGGTGTTGTTCTATCTGGGCGCCAGTCATTTTGCGGATTCGAACGCCGTGTTCCTCGGCTGCGCGCTGGCGTTCTGTGCCGGAACGTTCCTGTGCATCGCGTGCAGCGACCTGCTGCCGGAACTGCAATTCCATTCGCACGACCGATTCAAACTTTCGCTGGCGCTCATCGCCGGTATCGCCATCGCCGTAATCATCGGGAAGATCGAAGCCTCGGGCAATGCCCATGATCACATGCCCGAGAACATTCCCGCAGCGCAATGGCAGACGAACAAATAAAAGGCAGTGTCCTGATCCGCCTTCTTAGTCAGTCCCGCTAACGCGGGAGAAAGCCCTTTGGCTTCCCAGGCCCCACGAGTCAGTTGCCCACGAGAGCTGTTCGCTTCGCGAACTGTGGTCCGGCGGCTGCGCCGCACCCTCTCCCGTTTCACGGGCGAGGGCATGCGGCAAATCAGACATATCTAAATAAAAAACCCGCAAGCGGACTTGCGGGTTTCAAAGTCGAACTGTGCGGGCGTTTACTTCATCAACAGCATCTGGCGCGCGCGTTTGATGGCGCGGTTCAAGCGGCGTTGATAATGCGCGGGCAGGCCGGTGTATTTGCGCGGCAGGATGCGGCCCTGGTCGGTCACGAACTGGCGAAGCAGCGTGACGTTCTTGAAGTCGAGCGCGTCGGCGGTGAAATCGATTTTGGGCTTGGGACGCGGCGTGCGGCGCTCGGTTGCGGAACGGCGTTTATCAGGCTTGTCGGTATGAGTTTTGCGAGGCATAGGCTTTACTTGATTTCTTTGTGCAAGGTATGGCGGCGCAGCGCAGGATTATACTTTTTGAGCTCCAGCTTTTCCGGCTTCAATTTCTTATTGCGGGTGGTGGTGTAGCGCGAGGGCGATTTGCCTTCCTTGCGCGCTTCCGTGCATTCAATGGTGATGATTTCGCGAGCCATAAATTATTCCTTTTCCTTGACGGCCTTTTCCTCCGGTTCGTCGCCTTCTTCCACTTCCACTTCCGAGGTGCCGACCGAATCCACCGAGCCGAGCTGGCCGAGGCGGCGTTGACGCAACGCGCCTTCTTTTTCCAACTGCGCCTGCGCCTGCACGGTGAACCGTGTCCAGGGAATCGCTTCGAGACGTGCGCGGGGGATCGGCTTGCCGGTCAATTCACAAATGCCGTAAGTGTTCTTCTCGATGCGCTTGAGCGCCTCTTCGATCTCGTACACGGCGTCCTGGTCCGAAGACAACAGGCTCAACGCGAAATCGCGGTCAAAATTATCCGTGCCGGAATCCGCCATGTGCAGGCTGTAGCCGGCCATCTCCTGGGCTGATTCCTTGGCAAGGCCGTTCATCTGCCGCTGGAGCTGCTCGCGCAATTCCAGGAGATGATTGTAAAATTTCTGCCACTCCGCCTTGATCTTCACGGCGCCATTTTTCTTGGCCGGTGCGGCGCTGGAGGCGTGACCCAGGATGGAGGCGGCGGTTGCTCCACCCACCGGCCGGGCAGAGGTCTTGGTAATTTTTTTCTTCGCTGTCACAAATTCGTTAAACAATTTTTAAGCTCAACCGTTCAAACAAAGGCAAAAGTCCTCCGTTTGAGAGTGCGCGAATGTATCAGAGGAAACCGGTTACGCCACAAAAATTTTGAAGTTTTTTTGGCTGGGGACCCACCCCAACCCCGCAATAGCTATCCGCGCAGGCAACCGCCGGTTGCGTTTGGGAACGCGCTTTCACCCCTTCTCGATGGAGGCATACGCATTGTGGTTATGGATGCTTTCATAATTCTCTGCTTCAACCTTGTACCAGGTCACCAAGGGATGCGCGTTAAGCTTCAACGCCACATTGCGGACCAGGTCCTCCACAAACACCGGATTTTCATAGGCGCGCTCCGTGACGGCCTTTTCATCCTGCCGTTTAAGCAGCGCGTAAAGTTCTGAGCTGGCGCAACCTTCGATGATCGCGATGAGATCCTCGATCCAAATCGATTCGCGGGAGCGGATCTGCAACGTCACCAGTCCCCGTTGATTGTGCGCGCCGTATTCGCTGATGGCCTTGGAACACGGACACAAGGTCGTGACCCCCACTTTGACCGTGAGCACAAAATCGATCTCCTTGCCATTGGCGGTCGCATCGAAACGTGCCGTATAATCCATCACGCCGGCCTTTTCCGTCACCGGCGATAATTTGGTCAGGAAATAGGGGAACTCGATCTCGAGATGCGCGGTCTTGGCATTCAGCTTTTTTTGCATCGCGCTCAAAATGTCCGTGATGTTATTGACGTGAATGACACTGCCATGCGCATTGAGCACCTCGATGAAACGGCTCATGTGCGTGCCTTTGAATTCCTTGGGCAGGTCCACAAACATGCCGATGGTCGCCACGGTGTTCTGGCTGCTATGCGCCTTGTCCTTGACCTGGATGGGAAAACGGAGGCCGCGCACGCCGACCTTGTCGATGCGCAACTCCCGATAGTCGCGCTCGTTTTGCTTGTCGTGCATGGGCGCGCCCATCTTCTTTATTTCCTCTGCCCGACGCCGGACAGATTCAGGACAATTTTTCATAGCTAAAAGCTACCAGCGAAGGCTCATTTTGCAAAAAATATTCTCGGTACTGAACAGGTGCCTCTTGAGACTGTTGTTAACCGCGGACTGGAAAGTCCCCGGAACCCGCCGACAGGAATGTCGGCGCTACGTGGCGCAGGCTTTCCAGCCTGCGGGTTCGGGCGACTTTCCAGTCGCCAGTTCGTCAGCCTACCCGCCATTCAATCAAGGACAGCGTCAAGCTGCACCCGGCTAAATCAGCGCTATTTCATCAGGAACCAGCGACCGGCATTCTTCAACGGCATTATATCGCCATTGGTCGAAAATTCCAGGGGCGGACTCCAAAATTGAAAATCATGGCCCTTGATCCCATCAGGCCGCGAATCCCAACGGTCGCCCATCCAGATATAGATCGCGCCGTCCGCTATCGGGAATTTAGCCACCCACGTCTGCTGTGCCGCCACGATGACCGCATAACTATTGGTCTCCACGCGGCTGATCGATCCGTTCTGTTCCTGGAATTTAACCTGGAAATCGGTTGGCCGATTGATGTTGGCCTGCGGTTTGGTTGTGTATTTGCCAAGTGGTGTTGCGGAGGTAAACACCTGTACTTCGCTGCCGTGCCCGCAATCTGCACAGACCGGCCCGCACAAGGCATAGTAGGTATTGTATCGCCGGAAGAGCACCGGGGCTTCGCAACCCTTCGCCATCACATTGCCTGTATCACCCGTTGAATCCAAAAAATCCGGGGTCAGCCGCTCCACACGAACACCGTAATCCTCCTTCATGCTGCTATAGATGTAATAGCCCTTGCCGTCATCATCCACGAACAAGCTGCCATCACCGGGCCCTTTGCCAACGAGGTGCGCGCTCAGATTGGTGATCACGAACGGGCCGATGGGCGTGTCACTAACGGCCACCCCGGCCTGTCCATCCCACAATTTGGGAAACCAGTTATACCACAGGACATATTTCCGGGTGGCCGGGTTGAAAACAACGTAAGGCCGGGTGTAAACGCCCGTTGGCTGCTCCGCCAGCAGCTTGCCCTCCAGCGTCCAATGCTCCAGGTCCCGCGAACTATACACGCAGAAATAATTGCTGATATCGAGGCTGTCTTTGCGTGAATCGTATGCCGTCCCATAAAGATAAAATTTTTGGTCGAAGAATTGCAGGCATCCACCGTGCGCGTCGATGATCTGTCCGGCCACGTCCCGTCGCGGTTGGAGATTGTCGATGGTCACCTTTGCTGAAGCAGATGCCTCGCCGTTCTCCTTCTGGCTGCACGAAACCATTCCGAGCGGTAAGACCAAAGCGATTATCGCGGATAATATCCTGCCACTATTTCGTTTGAGGAAATGGTCGATTGCGAATGAACAAAGCACCGTGCAAGGCTATCATCGGGACAGCAAGGGTCAAGATTCCGGCTTGCAGCGATTGAGCCTGGCCCATCGGCTTAGTGTGCGTGACTCATTTGGGGCATCGTTTGCTTTATGATATCGATCTGGCCCGCATCCAGTGTTCCAGTTGGCGGATCTGCCGGGACCGTGACCTTGAGATGGCCGCCGAAGTAAAATTGTGGCGGCGTTTCACCGGGCTTGAACTGTTGTGAGTATCCGGCTGAGATCACGTAATCTCCGGCTGGAACGTTCTCGGCCGATACGGTCCCATCGGGTGTCATTTCAAGAGGAAACCGCTGGATCGCTTTCATGGCGGCTTGCACTTCCGGCGAACGCCGCCATTGGGAAAGCGCCATGGCATCGTTCTTAATCTCATCCGGAGGACTCGGCATCGGTAAATCAGAAGCCAGAGTGCCGTGGAAACTGGCATTGGCAGGAGCCTGCTCGCCACCGGCCCAATTGATTTTCGCCGTGACGGTGTACCCGGTTTTCCCGATCTCAATCGTTGCCGTTTCACCTGCCCGCACCGCAACAGTTTGCAGCGGCGTGTAGGTAGAAATATTTCTGCCCTCTTCGCTCTGGGATATTAATTTTACCACTTCCACGTCACCCGGCGGCACTTGCGGAAAAACGAAATGCCCCGCGGCATCGGTTTTAATTTTGAAGCCACGAAAACAATCAAAAGAAACATCCCCCGGCTGATATTTGTCCCGTTGCGCCGAAATTTCACGGTCAACCGCCGGCTTGCCTCCTGCAAAATAGTCTCCTTCGATCCGCCCCCACGGTTGCAATTGAACGGCGGAAAGATTTTTGAGGTCGGCGCCCGTCACTTCTGCATACCCCGTAGCGTGCGCAAAAACGACCCGTTTGATCGTTTCATCCGGCGGTACCTGCACCTTGCCATTGTTATCTGTATCCAGCAAGGAACCGCCAACCTGGAGATTTTCGCGTGAGATGCCCCCGGGAATCAGCATCAGCCGGCTGGAGGGCATCACCAGGCCCACATCCGCCCCGGCGGCCGGCTGACCATCGGGTTGCATCACCGTCAACCCGGTCGCGTGGGCACGGGACAATTCAACATTAAAATTGACTTCCCCTTCATCCGGTTTGATGACCCGTGTAACAAAAGGCGCATAGCCATCGGCGGTAAATTTTAGCATGTAACCGCGATTATCCGTCCCACCCACGACGGCTTCCTCATATTGATGGCGAAATTTTCCACCGGAAAAGCTCAACCAAAACCGGTCGATGGTGCTCCACATCGCATTGGTGACCCCGTTGAAGTAATCAGGTTCCGGCCAGCCGGTAACGATGCGGAAATTCGGCAACGGCTGACAGCTATCGGCATCCACGACGGTTCCGGAGATGGTTAGCGCAGGAAGCAGGGTTATAATATGTTCCTGGCCGTCAGGCCTTGCTTTTACTTCGTCCTGGCGGAAGTAACCAGTTGCCGCTATTTCAAATTGAAGTTCACCATCCGGCGCATTGCTCCAAACAATTTTGCCTTCTTTATCGGTTCTGGGACTAAAATCGGCCTGCACCACAGGTCCATTCAACTTAACGTCTACGTTAGGCGAAGGCATGGTGCTCAACCAGACATTCGCACCCCGGACCGGTTGGCCAGCCTGGTTTACCACGCTCAATCTCAATATCTTTCCCCGCTGTAATGTCAGTTTGAACGGCAGCGATTCCTCGCTTGCATCCACTTCAATCGTGGTCGTCGCATATCCAGCGCATTCCGCCGTCAGTAGATTTTTTCCCGGCTTGCATCCTGCCAAAACAAACGTCCCATCCGCTGAAGACGTGGTTTCCCGGCGATCCGACATATCGCGATACCCGGCCAGTATTTTAGCGCCGGCGACCGGTTCACCCTCTGCGTTCACCACCACGCCGGGCACATTGATGGCACGCCCGAGGTGGAACACGTAGGTGCCTTGTCGCATTTGTTTTTCAGCTTCGGAATCCCGGCTGGTGAACACCATAGGCGTATCGAGATGTTCTGGATGCCGTGCCGAACCATAAAGCCTGCGGGTCATCTCCGGCGCAATGCGATTGATGACCCATTTTCCTTGCGGGTCGGTCTTCACCGCTATCCAACCAAATGAATGACTTTCCGGACGTTGATCCGCAACCGACATTCCCGCCAAGGAATCATCATTAAAACCAACTTCCGCTCCCGACACCGGATTTCCATCCGCATCCAATACCACACCGCTGATCATCACGGGCTGGACCAATCGCAAGGTATAATTGGTTGGAATCGTTTCGCCATTTTTCACTGACCATTGCAACCGCGTATCGGCGTAACCATCAACGCGGGTTGTGATCTCGAGCTCGGTGACATTGCTCGCATATTCAACCACGCAAACGCCATCAGCATCGCCCTTGATTTTTTTCCCGACAAATTTGCTTTTTATCCAGCTCCGAAAATCCATCGGGACACCAGGCACGGGGGAACTGGTTTTGTCATCGAGAATTGTCAGGTTAAGTATTTTTGCGCCATTAGTGTGGGCATTAACGCGCGCTTCAACCGGCACGATGACTTCCGCCACTGCCGGGGGTGGACTGACGACTGCAGTGGCAATTGTGTTTGAGGTGAGCGCCTGCTTTAACGGTCCACTTCCTTGTGTGTTGGAGCGAGGGTGTAAAATCACCGGCAGGGCCACTCCCAAAACCAAAGCTGCGGCGAGCGCGATCTTTACTTTTGCACCCGCGAGCAATTTCAAAATGGCCACCGCCGCCCCACCACCCGCCACACCCGCCATGGCAGTCGTACTGACCGTCGCCGCCAGCCCGGTGGGAGCTGCCGCTACACTTCGTGCCGCCAAAACTCCTGCCAGCAAAGTGACCGTCATGGTCACGCCCTGTCGCCCGATCATTTCGCGGAGTTTGTCCACCGCACGACTGACTCGTTTTTGCGCGGCATCTTCGCTGACGCCCATCACAACGCCAATCGTCCTTAAATCACGGTGTTCAAAGTAGCGCATGACCACGGCATCACGTTCCGGGGAATCCAATTGGTCGATCGCCTCATCCAGCATGGGGGCCAATTGCCGCCAAAGCGGGTCGGTAGTACTGTCATTCAGGTTCATTTCTACTGCCTGCCTTTCACGAGCATGCCGACGCTGCTCCGCCCGCACCACATTGGAGGCCACAAAACCCGTGTGCCGATGCAGCCAGCCGCCCAACATGACATCAGCCGGCAATGAGCCCGCTTTCCGTGCCAGGTCGCTGAAGACAACCTGGGTGACGTCCTGCGCCATGTGCGCATCCCCGGTCACGCGCCGCAATGCCACGGAATAAACCAGGTCGATATAACGCCGCACCAATTCGCCAAAAGCGGCTTCCGAACCGCTTTTGACGTATTCCTGTATGAGTTGGGTTGTGTCGGTCATGTTTTCTTGCAGGTATAAAGCCACCGAAACATCAAATCCGACAAATTACTTTCCGCCTGCGCAGACCTAACCTTTGACTTGCCGTTAGCACCGGATTATTTAGTGACCATGAAATTGAAGGCCGGATGGCCCCTTTTTGCAACTCTGCTTGTTCTACTTTCTTTCCTCGCCTCAAGGGCGGAGACTTTCCGTGTCGCGGCTTACAATATAGAAAATTATCTCGATCAACCCACGGAATCGCGTCGTTCGGTAAAATCCGATGAGGCCAGGGCCAAGGTTCGCGAAAGCATCCTCGCGATGAAACCGGATGTGATTGCGCTGGAAGAAATGGGCAGTACGAATGCCCTGATGGAACTGCGCGCTTCGCTCAAGTCCGAAGGTCTCGATTTTCCGTATTGGGAACACGTGAGCGGCTGGGATACAAACATCCATGTCGCCGTCTTGAGCCGGTTTCCCATCATCGCGCGTCGTCCGCAAACCAATGATAGTTATCTTCTGGGCGGGCGCCGGTTCTTTGTCAGTCGCGGATTTTCGGAAGTGGATATCCAGGTCAACACGAACTACACCTTCACCCTGCTCGGCGCACACCTGAAATCACAGCGCCCGGTTCCCGAAGCGGACGAGGCGGAACTGCGGTTGCAGGAAGCCAAAATCCTCCGCGAAAAAGTGGACGGTCTATTGACCGCCAATCCAAAGGCGAACCTCGTTGTCCTGGGCGATTTAAATCAGGGCCCCAGTTTTCCTTCCACCAAAACAGTGATCGGCACCGGCAAATCCAAACTGGTGGACACGCGCCCCGCTGAGCGTAACGGGGATAATCTGCCGAATCCCAATCCACGTTTTCCGCCAAGCAACATCGTTTGGACGCATTATTACGGCGTCGAAGATAGCTATAGCCGGATCGATTATATTTTGCTCAGCCCCGGCATGGCGCGCGAGTGGGTCAAGGAGGAAACGTTCATCCCGACCATTCCCAACTGGGGTATCGGTTCAGATCATCGTCCGGTCGTGGCAACTTTTGAGGCGGAGGATAAATAAGTGAACATTGACGCCTGATTACCTATCAAACATGTTCCACGAGATGCTTTTTATGAAAAACCTTTCGAAGTTATCATCAATTATCCTGTTGAGTCTCCTCATCTCCGGCTGCGCGTCGCGAAAGCCTGCCGCGCCAAAACCAACAGATTCCCGGATCGAGGCGCCGGTAGAAACTCAGAGTGGCTCTGACGTGGAAGTCCACGGCTATATCTCCACCGGTGTCGGAGCGACGTTCAAATGATTTCATATATGCGTGGCGTGTTAAATTGCCGCTATGCCCTCGCCCGTCCCGCCCTGCGTGAGGGAGAGGCTTCCCCGAAAATTTCGCGCCTTGAACTCTCGAAATGGATTCGCTCATACCGATCCACCATCATCGGCGGGCAATTCTCCCTCTCCCCAAGGGAGAGGGCCGCGGTGAGGGGGAAGCCAATATCCAATGAATTAAAGCCGTTCCTGCTATCGCGCCACGCTCAGTTCGCCCGCTCCGTGGTGAGGATTGTCTTTCATTGGATGTTGGGTGTTGGATGTTGGATGTTGGATGTTCCCGGTTTTATGGAAAAAGCTTTCCACCCACCCCATGCCTGACGCCGATACCCAATTCATGCGGCTCGCGCTGCGCCTGGCCCGGCGTGGCTACGGCACCACGTCGCCCAATCCCATGGTCGGGGCCGTGCTCGTTCAGGGCAAACGCATCATCGGGCGCGGCTGGCACCATCGCGCGGGCCTGCCCCATGCGGAGATTGAGGCTCTTCGCGACGCGCAACGCCACGGTCACGATCCACGCGGGGCGACGCTCTACGTCACGCTCGAACCCTGTTGCACGCATGGCCGCACCCCGCCCTGCACCGATGCCATCAAGGCCGCTGGCATCAAGCGCATCGTCGTCGGCGCCATCGACCCCAATCCACAACATTCCGGGCGCGCGTTCAAGATTTTGCGCAATGCCCGCAAGCAGGTCGTCCATGGCGTTCTCGCGGAAGAGTGCGCCGCGCTGAATGAGGCGTTCAATCATTGGATGGTCCACCGCACGCCCTTCGTCACGGTGAAAGCCGCGATGACGCTTGATGGCAAGATCGCCACCGTCTCCGGCGAATCCAAATGGATCACTGGCGAACGCGCCCGCGCCTACGGCATGCACTTGCGCCAGGGCTCCGACGCCATCCTCGCCGGCATCAACACCATTTTGGCGGATGACCCGTCACTCACATTTCGTCCGACCAAAATAGGGCACCGGCACTGCCTGCTGCGCCGCATCGTCCTCGATTCCATGGCCCGCACGCCACTCACGGCAAAAGTGGTCAGTGATGAACATGCCGCATTGACGACCATCGTTGTCAGCAAGAGCGCGCCAAAACAACGCATCGCCGCCCTCGCAAGACACGTCCGCGTTCTCATTGCCCCGAGCGTCCCAAACCCGCACGAATCCACCAGCATCGGCGGACGATTCTCCCTCTCCTCGGGGGAGAGGGCCGGGGTGAGGGCGAGCGTAATAACTAGCCAAGATGGCAAATTAGGACACTACCCGCAGATTGATTTGCGCTGGCTGCTGAAAAAGCTCGGTCGCGAAAACGTCACCAGCCTGCTCGTGGAAGGCGGCGGCGAAGTGAATGCTTCGTTCTTGCTCGGCCATCACGCGCACCGCGTCGTGTTCTTTTACGCGCCAAAAATCTTCGGCGGCCGCGATGCCCGCAAAGCCGTCGCGGGTGAAGGCGTGTTCAGCGTGGATGACGCGTTGAAGCTGACGGATGTGGAATGGGGTATAGTTGGCCAGGATTTGCTTTTGAGGGCTCGCGTGGCGAGTGACAAGTGACGGGTGAGAAGAAAACATCCAAGCACTCCCGATTCTATCGGGACTTCGGCTATGCCTTCAGCGTCCAACCCCGCGGAGACGGGGCTCAGAAGCCGTATTCAATGGGAGCCGCCTGCCTCCGATTAATCGCGAGCCGCTGGTTTTGGACAGGGCGTAACGTCCGCTCGGAGAAACTACAATTCTAGGAACTTACCCGTTTATTGCGGGCCGCCGAAGGCTTCCTTCGGAATACTATAAACGCGGCGACCGCGACCAATAAGTAGCTATAGGGTTGAGGTTCCGGCACGATTTCGACGACGCCAAAGACGCCTCCTATTGTGCCGCCACCTGAGTTTGGTATATCGTTCCAAGCGCCAAGCGGGGAATCAAGTGGTCCTCTTAACGCAGTGTTATATTCGCTACTCCCTGAGTTATTAGGTTCACCAGTGAGCCAATCAGTGAAGGTTACCGGGGTGCCGTCAGCCCAAACAAAATGAGATTCGTGTATCACTCCGGAGCCATCATTTAGCACAGGGTCATAAAGACCAAGTCACGTAATCGGATCGCTGACGCCCGTAAAGCTGGTCGCCACGGGTGCAAATGTGTTCAATATCCATAGGCCCTCGGCGGAATCATGGACGTACGCCAGGTGGCCCCGCAAATCCGTCGCGGGCGAAGGCGTTCTCAACGTGGATGATGCGTTGAAATTGACGGACGTGGAATGGAGTTCGTTGGGCGAAGATTTGCTTTTGACGAGAGGCGTTGCTGAAAAAAGTGACGGGTGACGGGTGGCAAGAAAAAATCCAAGCACCAAGTGTCCAAGCTCCAGAGAAACTTCAATCACCATACATCGAAATCGCGACAGGACGGACGGAGGACGGGGTGATTTAACCGCGAAACACGCGGACTACACGAAAAGGGGAATTTTAACAGGAGGAAACGGAGATCGCGGAGAATCGAGATTGGCGATTTCTGGCGCAACCTTTACCACACTTGCCACCTGGCACCAGCCACCTCACAATAGCTTGTCGCGCCGAAGCGGCTTGTCACGTCATAACACAGTGAAGACGGGAGCGTAGGCGGAACACCTGACACTAGCCAAAACGCATGTGCACCCGATATTCCATCACCAAGGATGGCAAACTTGTCAACCAATTGGGCGCGGGTGTTCGCATTGATCATGTGGAAAGCATGTTGCTAGATGGGAGACGACAAGAATTCGAAGATTGTGAGTACCGATTCCAACCAATTTGGAGTGGTTTTACGCCCTTTTTTGGGTTTCGCGTTTCGAGTCAAGTCAGCGCCGGCTGTTCCCGCAGAGCGGGAAGGCTACACAAAAAGCAGGGTGAATTTGCGTTGACGCCATCGCAAAAGTCATTAAATAATCTCATAACTCCTCAGAAAGCTCAGCCGGGTATGAAAAAGAACTCTGACGTTCTATTCGTGGTAGTGATGCTGCTTATGACCATGGTTCCGTGGAGCGCGCGGACCACCGTCTATTTCAGCGATGATTTCACAACGGGCAGCACCTTGAATGAGGTGAGTAACCCCAATGGCGGCGCCACGAGCTATGACATGGCGGCCACTAAGAATTGTGTCGGGGCAGTGGCCATCAATCCGGGAGATTTCACAATCAAGCTGAACTCGGCGACGCAGACCGGCTGGGTGGAGGCCCAGGCGTTGTTCACGAATAGTCCCGTCGCCCTTAACCACTCGGGAGATTATATCGATATCACAATGGTCATCACGAACGCGGGCGGGATTCTTCCGGCAAACATTTTGTTCAACGGTCCGAATTCGCTTTTGCATCTGGGCTTGTTCTATTCCGGTGGCAGCAAACCTTTGGCCGGCGACCTTGCCAATGCGGGGCTGACCACCGCACCGGATTCGATTTATGCGGCGGGAAATTGTGCCAATTGGCAGGGCTATGTCGCGCAAATGTCGAGCAACGGCGTCTCCCGTATTGTGACCCGTCCGCCGCAAAACGGAGGCGGGACGACTTCCGCCAACCAGGATCTGGTCGCTGACAATAACGGCAGTGGCTCTTATGTGAATCCGCCAGGCACGGTGCTGGGCACTGCATCACCGGCGCCGATCGTGCTGGTGGCCGGCAGTGTCTATACGGTTTATTTCCGCATCACTCTCGTCGGTTCGACCAGTCTGTCACTTAGCAATGCTATTTACGCCGGAACCGGCACAGGTGGCTCTCTGGTGTTTGCGCAAATCGGCAACGTCGATGCGATCGGTGCGCCTTATTGGATCACCGCTTTCGATGGATTTGCCATCGGCTTGTATAGCAAGCCGCCGTCGGGCCAGGCCAATGCCCTCCTGGATATCGCGTCCATCCAGGTTTCGGGCCGGACTTACACTCCTCCGTATTTCACGCTGGCTCCGGTCCTCGTGGCAACGAATGGAACGGGCGCATTTTCGGTAACGGCCATGGGCATTGGGTTGAGTTATCAATGGCACCGGAATGGGACGAATATTACCACGGGAGGGAATCTTACTGTGATGACCAGTCCAGATGGCTCCCGAAGCACGCTGGTCATTTCGCCGGCCGGACTGGCAGATGCGGCCACCGGCTCCAACGGTTATTGGGTGACAGTGACCGGCCCGGGATTTTTTAGCGCAAATTCGACGACGAACGATTTGATCTTGAAGCCGGCGACGAATCTGGTGTGGACAGCGGCGGCAGGGACGATTTGGGATGTGAACACGACTGCCAGTTGGCGGGACACTAATGGTGTGACGCAGGCGTTCAATTATGGAGACCCGGTGACCTTTGACGACAGCGCAACGAATGCGGTGGTGAATGTCTCGGCGCCATTTCTGAGTCCTGCATCGGTCACGGTCAACAACAGCGTTCCCTATGTTTTCCAGGGAAGCGGCAGCATCGCTGGTCCCTGCACGGTGTTGATACGGGGGGAGGGTTGGTTGACGATCAATGAGGCCAATGCCCACACCGGTGGCACCATCATCAGCAATGCGGGTCCGGCGGTCACCCTTCTCCAAAACCTTGGCGGGCTGGGGGCCGGGCCGGTGACACTGGCCAGTCCGGGGACATTGGAAATCGCGAATGGCAGTAGCACGAGCGTCGGGATAAACGGGAATGTGGTGGTGAATGAGGATTTCACTTTCCAACTGGATGGTAGCAATTCGTTTGCGGCGGTTTTTTTCGGCGATTGGTCCGGGTTGCCGGGCAAGACGCTGACGATGGAACCGCGCGATTTTGGTTCGCCCCATCGGGTCCGGGTCTATGGCACGAATGTGTCCTATGACGCGGATCTGTTCCTCGATGGGCAGGCGACCAACGAGGCGATGTATTTCGGCACGGTGTTAGCGCCTTACAACCCTGCTGGCTGCCAAACTTATAATGGTGTCATCTCGGGTTACGGCGGAATTGTCCAGCGAGGCAGTGGAACAACGATTCTTGCCGGACAGAATACTTATTCCGGTGGCACGACACCGACGGCGGGTGCGATTGGTTTGGGAATTGATTCAATTGGGAGCCCCACGGTGACTTCCGGCCCAATCGGCACTGGGCCGTTGTTCATCGCGCCCGAGGTAAATAATGTGAATGGTGTAGGAGCTGTTTTTGCGTCCGGTGGTGCGCGGACGATCGCCAATCTACTTCAATATCCCAGTGGAACGAATAACCAGACATTGACTATCGGTGGATGCAACAACCTGACGTTCTCCGGCACGATGGCTTTGAATGGCCTCGATGGATTGGGCGATCCCACTAACCGGATACTCAATGTGACCAACCTGGGGGTGACGACCATTTCCGGTGTGATCAGTGACAGCGGATTGGGCTATGGACTGACCAAGAAGGGCGGCGGCATTCTGGTGTTGAGCGACACGGAGACCTACAGCGGCTCTACGGTGGTCAACGGCGGAACCTTGGCGGTCAACGGACAGATCGGTCCTGGTGCTGTAACGGTAGCCGGCGGAACGCTTGGTGGTACCGGCGCTATCACCGGAACTGTCACGGTGCAAACCAATGGTTGCCTGGCGCCGGGAAACTCTATCGGGATATTGACCGTGAACAATGATCTGACGCTGGCGGGGAATATGTTTATTGAAGTCGATACTTCGGCCGGGCAAAACTGCGATAAGCTGATTGTGTCCGGGGCGCTTACCAATGCAGGCATGGGTGTCGTGACCGTGACCAATCGCGGTCCGGCTTTGGCTCCCGGCGACACGTTCTTCCTGTTCAACAAACCCATGTCCAATGCAGCGGCGTTGAACATTACCGGTTCGTTGGCCCATTGGACGAACAAACTGGCGATCGATGGGTCTGTCGCGGTTCTTTCACTGATCCCGGTGACGGGAACAAATCTCACGGCTACCTTGAACGGGAATATAATGTCGCTAACCTGGCCTGATATTTACGCGGGTTGGTCCTTGCAATCCAACTCCGTGAGCATCACGTCCACCAATTGGGTGGACGTGCCGAATTCTTCGGGTAGTTCCTCCATGAGCATTACGGTGAATCCCACGAACCGGAATGTGTTTTATCGGATGTTTTTGATTCATTGATGGGCCTGCGGTTGGCGTCCGAGATCAGGGCGAATCAATGGGCGACAGCGGGTGAAGGAGTGAGAACTATTTCTTTGCGGGCGGCGCGGAGGTCGTTTCCTACGGCGGCGGTATAAACAGACTCAACGCCCAGGGCTTTAAGAAGCAGTGGGACGTCCACGACGAAGGCTTCGACGCGTTCGGAAGGCACACTGGCGGCGCCGCTGAAAACGGTCTCGATGTCCTGGGCGATGCGGGCGCGCTGGGCGGCGGTGACAGTGTGACCGGCGACGGCTTGCGCGAGGTCGAGCGCCAATCTATCTACGATGGCTTGGGACGGTTTCTGGGCACCGTGCGCGAGGGCCATCAGGTCTAGGTCGAGGCGATGGAGACTATTGGTATTGGCAGCGCCGAGGTCGTTGACGATGGCCTGTTGTTCGGGCGGTAATTGGGGCGCGGTGGGGACTACTGGCTTGGGCGGCGTTGGTTGCGCGGCGGAAGGTTTGGACGGTGGCGGTTGACCAGTGGGGCGGGTATTGGCGACTTCGTGGGCCTTTTGCAGAATCGAGTACGAGGCGTCGCCGAGGGCATTCAGCACGAACGGAATGAGCAGGAGAATAGAGAGAATCTTTTTCACCATGGCTAACTTGACTCTGCTTTGCGGGTGAGGGGTTGTCAATGGTGATGGAAGCGGAGTTATGACCTGGAGCGCAAGTGACCAACATTCACGACTTCATTTTAATTCTTTGTAGTGGGTTGGTGGATTTCCCGCGATGGGCCGGGGCTTTGCCCGGTTAAGCCATCGAGGCATTGGCGCACGGAGTTGAGGAGGACATTCGCGCGAAAAGGTTTTTGCAGGAAATTGTTCCGGTTGCGGAGCAGAAAATCGGTGTCTTTGTTGACCACGTTCACGCTGTAGCCGCTCATGAAAATGATTTTCAGACCGGGCGAACGCGAGCGCAACTGTTGGGCGAGCTCGCGACCGGTGAGGCCACCGGGCATCACGAGGTCGGTGATCAAAAGGGCGATCCGGGATTTCTCCTGTTCCCAGACGTCAAGGGCGGTCCAGGCGGAATCGGCTTCCAGAACGGTGTAGCCAAAATTTTCGAGCAACCGGCGGGTGGAGAAGCGCACGGCCGCATCGTCCTCCGCCAGGAGAATGGTTTCGCTGCCACCCTGCGGAGAGGACTCGATGGGAGCGGGCAGGGCAGTGATGGAACCGGATCGGACGGTGGGCAGATAGATTTTGAACATCGTGCCGGTGTCCACCTGGCTGGAGACATCGATCCATCCGGCATGTTGTTTCACGATGCCGTACACAGTCGCCAGCCCGAGCCCGGTACCTTTGCCGACTTCCTTGGTGGAAAAAAATGGCTCAAAGATATGCGGGAGATTTTGCGGGGAGATGCCGGCACCTGTGTCCGTGACATTCAGACAAATAAATTCGCCCATCATGGCTTCGGAATTTGTTCTTACATAATCGGCATCGATATTCACTCTTTCCGTGCTTACCAAAATCTCGCCACCTTTGGGCATCGCATCGCGCGCGTTGACGATGAGGTTCATGAGCACCTGTTCCATCATGCTTGCGTCAGCCCGGATGACCGGCTGGCCTGCTTTGAAATCGCAATGTAGGCTGATATTTTCGCCGATGACCCGCTCCAGCATCCTGGCCAGGTTGTTGATGACATCGTTGAGATGGAGCAATTGCGGCTGCATAGCCTGTTTGCGCCCGAAAGCGAGCAGTTGCCGGGTGAGATTGGCCGCGCGATCGGTGGCGTTGGTGATCTGCTTGAGGCAATCCCGGGTGCGAGGGCCGGCCTGATCGTCGATCATCAAGGCCAGCTCGGCATTGCCGCGGATGACGGAGAGCAGGTTGTTGAAATCGTGCGCCACGCCGCCGGCCAATTGGCCCACGGCTTCCATTTTCTGGGACTGGCGCAATTGTTCTTCCAGTTTTTTGCGTTCAGCCCGGTCTTCGGAATCACGGAGCGCGCGCTGGATGGCCGAGACCAGCCGTTCCTGGTTGTTCTTGAGAATGTAGTCGGTGGCGCCTTTTTTCAGGCTTTCGATGGCGCGGTCCTCGCCGATCGTGCCGGAGACAAACAGAAAGGGCGTATCCCGCTGGGTCTGCTGCGCCAGTTGCAAAGCCGATATACCATCATAACCGGGCAGGCTGAAATCGGAAACGATGATATCAAATTTGATGCGTTCGACCGCTTTCTCGTAACTTTCTCGTGTCCGGGCATTCATGAAGTCGCACTTGATGCCGGCGGCGGTCAAGGTCTCTTCCAACAATTGCTGGTCGAGCGGATTGTCCTCCAGGCACAGGACGCGATACGTCTTATTGAGTGATAGTTTTTCCATCTTTTACAGCTGGTTTCGGCTGATCGACTTCCCTAAAGGGTATAAAGCTTTGCATGTGCCAGAGTGTGTATAATTTAGACAACTTGACCACCGTTGGCATGCGGGGCCGAACCATTTTTAGTCTTTTTGTTGGAAATTTTCGTCCTTTGTGGCAAGGAGCTCTTTCAACCCCGGAAAAAGCGTGTTCAATGTGGACAGGGTGTCACTTTGCTGGACAGCGAGTGAATCCATGTGCTTAAGTACTCACAGAAAGCCAGCCGAACACGCGCCGGACCGTGACGTTCTTTTTGCCAAAATTCCAGCCGTTTAGGCGAGGTTTTATGATTGTCCAAAATTAATTTGAGATTTCCTGTCGGATTTAAAGTTAAGCGGGGATTCATGATAGGAAGGGCATATGGACGATAGATTATTGTTACTACAATACACCCGGGACAACTCCGAGTGGGCGTTCAAGCAACTGGTTGAACGTCATTTGGACGTGGTCTACGCGGCGGCTATCCGCCGGGTGAATGATTCCGCGATGGCCCAGGATGTCGTGCAGGTCGTTTTTTTGATTCTGGCGAAAAAAGCAAAAAGATTGCCGTCCAATGTGGTCCTTTCCGGCTGGCTTTACCGCACGACCTACTTCGTGGCCACCAAGGCCCTGCGAAGCGAGCGGCGCCGCAAATATCATGAAAGGGAGGCTGTCCAAATGCATACGTTGAGCGCCGCGGCACCGGACTATACCTGGAAGAAGCTGGCACCATTTTTGGATGAGCTTTTGATGCGGCTGGGCGAGAAAGACCGGAACGCCGTGTTGCTCCGCTATTTTGAAGACAAAGATCTCGCGAGTGTCGGCATCGCCTTGGGCCTGAGCGAGGATGCCGCGCAAAAGCGGGTATCGCGCGCGTTGGAAAAATTGCGTCGGCTCATCCGGAAGCGTGGGATGGTATTGCCTGGTTCGCTTTTGGGCAGCACCCTGGCCGCGCATGGGGCGGAAGCGCCGCCTTCCTTGCGGCTGGGGCAAGCCGTGGTCATGAATTGCCTCCAGAAAGGCATCGTCACACCAGGCACCTACGGCCTGTTGCAGGAAAGCCTGCGGCAGTTCTTTTGGAAAAAAATGTTCAAAACCGCCGCCGCCCTGCTGCCGATCGCGGCGTGTGTGTTCGTGCTGGTCCAGAGGTTTCCGGCCGAGGCAAAAGAAACGCCGACGGCCTATTCCGGGCCCAGGAACAACTCCGGCGTCCCGCCGGCCAGGAAAGTTGCGCCGCCCGTCAGAGTGGCCTACCAAACGCAAATGGCCACCGCGTCCAGGCAGCGTTTGGATGCGACCGTGACCCAGCAACAAAATGTTTCCCCGGTCAATTCCGTGCCCAACAATCTCGCCTTGCCGGCCTTGCGAAATCCGGCCACGAACCAACTGGCTGCGGCCGCATCGCCGCCAGTGGGCCTGAACGGCCGCAAAGCTTCCTCGGGCCTGGGGGTTGGATACGGAAGCGTGCGTATGCATGTGGATGCTCCGGTGAAACCCGCGAATCTGACGAATCAGACCGGCGTAGTCACTATCCTTCCCATACTGACCCCGCCTGGCGGTGGAAACGTTAACCCACCCAACCGTGGACAAGCCTCTGGCAAAGCTCCGGCCACAAACCGCAGACCGATGTCCACGCCCGGGCCAATCAGTGCGCCCATGAGCCCGAACCAGCGCCAGACTTTCTGAGCCTTCTTCGTCGATATCATGAAACTGATTTTGCCGCCATCGAGGAAGGCGTTTACGCTGATCGAACTTTTGGTGGTGGTGGCCATCATCGCCATACTGGCGGGACTGTTGTTGCCGGTATTGGAAAAATCTCGGCAGCGCGGACTGAGCGTCGCCTGCGTCAATAATCTCCATCAATTGGGCCTCGCGTTGCACGTGTACGCTGATGAGCAGGGGTTGTATCCGGCCCATTATTTCCCGACCAATCCAGTGGAGCAAAGCGTCATCGTGTGGCCGGAACGTTTGTTGGCGTACGCAAAAAGCGTCGATCTTTTTTGGTGTCCGGCCAATGAACCAAAGGCCAAATGGAAGGTGGATAACGGGGTTCCCAGTAACATCACCTCGGCCACTCCGTTCAGTTATGGGTATAACGATTGGGGCGGAATCAAGTCGCTCCAATTGCCGTATCTCGGACTGGGCGCTTACGCGGATGATTCGGATTACGGCGAGGTCGCGCCCGCCCACCTCAAGGATCCCTCCGATATGATCGCGATCACAGATTCCACCACCGACGGAGTATGGGACACCGCCACTTGCCCCAACCCGGGTTCCAAAGAACAATGGCCCGGCGATCGGCATAACCAGGGGGCCAACGTATTGTTTGCGGACGGCCATGTGGAATATCTAAAACAGCAAAAGCTCATCGCGCCAGACCCGGAGATGCGGCGGCGCTGGAACAGCGACCACGAGCCACACCAGGACCTCTGGTGAGAGGCGCGTTCCCGGCTCGACCCGGCGGGCTGGTGTGGATTTAATTCCGCGATGCAGAAACTTCCGCGCTCCTTTTATGACCGCGACACCAAACTGGTCGCGAGAGAATTGCTGGGGAAATTCCTGGTCCATAATTCCGGCGGCATCGAGCGGGTGGGACGGATTGTGGAGACGGAGGCGTATCTGGGACCGCACGATCTGGCCGCGCATTCGGCGAAGGGGCTCACACCGCGTACGCAGGTGATGTTTGGTCCGCCGGGACACGCCTACGTGTATTTCATTTACGGGATGTACTACTGCATGAACGTGGTGACGGAGCGCGAGGGACATGCCTCGGCTGTGCTGTTGCGCGCGGTGGAACCGGTCAGGAACATCGAAGGCCGCACGCAGGGGCCGGGGCTGCTCTGCCGCGCCCTGCACATCGACAAGCGCCTGAACGCCCACGATCTGCTCAGCGACGATTTTTTTATCGCTGCGCCGACCGATGCCGCGCGCTTTGTCACCGTGAAGCGGCCCCGGATAGGCGTTGACTATGCCCGGCATTGGGCGAAGCGGCACCTGCGTTTTTACATCAAACATAACCAGTTCGTTTCGCGCCATTAGAGCGGTTTTGAAGGTGCGCTATGGGGGAAAGTTTGAATGGACATCTGAGGCGGCGCTTCTAACATGAAGATATGAAAACAGCCGCTGCCACTAAATGGATTTTGGTCTTTTCTCTCACCGCTTTGCTTACCGGTTGCGCCCGCCAGTACACGATGACATTGCAAAACGGTTCCCAGATCACCGTCATCGGCAAACCAAAAATCGTCGGCAACAGTTACGTGGCCAAAGATGCCATGGGTAACCCGGTGCGCCAGCCTATCGTCACTGTCCGCGAAATCGCGCCCTCCTCCATGGCCAGTTCCCGGGAGAGTTCCGGCTTCACCGCCGCGCCGACGAAGTAAAAAATTTCTCGACATATTTACCGAGCAGATCCGTCTCCAGGTTCACCGCATCGCCCACTTTCCGGTCGCGCAAAGCGGTTATCTCGTAGGTGTGCGGAATGATCCAGATGCGAAAACTCTTTTTCTGGACGGACGCGACCGTAAGGCTGATGCCGTCCAGCGCGATGGAGCCCTTGAAGACCATGTAGCGCATCACCTCGGGCGGAGCCGCGATATCCAGCACATGATCGCGTCCCACGCGTTCCCACCGGATAATCCTGCCCATGCCATCAATGTGCCCGGTGACAAAATGGCCGCCGAACTCACCGCTGGGGCTGATGGGACGTTCCAGGTTCACGAGCGAGCCGGGTTTGGCGTATTGCAGATTCGTGACCCGCCACGTTTCCTGCAAGAGGTCGAACTGCACGAGCTTCGCTGCGCCGCGCGAAGAAATCTTCACCGCCGTGAGGCAGCAACCGTTGACCGCGACGCTGTCGCCGATCTTCAAGCCGCGCGCCATCTTTCCGGCGCGCACCGTAAGTTGAATGGCCTTCGCCGTCGGCTTGATCTTCGCGACGGTTCCGGCTTCGGCGACAATTCCTGTGAACATTTTATTTCCTATCCGTCACCTTGATCTGGCCAGGGTTGTCCAAAACAATCTCCGGCCGGCCACGGTATTCCGTGATGGTCCCGCTGATGGCCACGGTGTGATTGGTGAACTGGTTCAGGTCGCCGAAAGCGCTGAGGTTGCTCTGGAAAATAACGGCCGTGAAAGGCGATTGCGGGCCGGCCTTGTCGAGATTGATAAACGTGACGGTGGGTCGGCTGGTCACCTGGACGACGCGGCCGGTGACAACCATCTCTTCCTCGTAGTAATTGGTGGCCAGCGCCGTGCTGATCTCTTTGGGCAGGTTCACCTGAAACGTGTTCGTGTTGGGCGGCAACAACGGCACCGCATGATCCAGCTTCAGATATTTCTGGAGCTCATCCGCCAGACGATAACCGGCCAACGCGATCTGCCGGTCGGCCACGGCCTTCGCGTTCTTGGTATAGCCTTCTGGAAGCGCCGTGGCGTTATCGGAGGTGATGGAACCTTTTAGCTGGCCGTGCAGGTAGCCCACCTCGATCGCCAACTGGCGGCTCTCCAGGCTCCACGCTTTGGGCGTCGTGTCGCGCGTCAATTCCGGCAGGGCAGGACGGGGGAATTGCGTGTCCAACACGATGGCGTTCTTCCATTCCTGCTGCGGATTGGCCGCGCCGCCGGGCAACCCGTCCCACAAGCTGTGCAGGCGGACCGGTAACTGGCCGGGCTTCACAAAGAAGTCGTTCCCGCCGCGGTCGCCGTTCGTATAGACCGAAGTGTACAACGACTCGCAATGAAGCGGCTGATGGATATCGCCGACCAGGTGGACGAGATATGACATTTGCGCCGCACGCAGACGCACATCGGCCTTGGCGTCGCCCAACGTTTTTTCACACTGCTCAATGCCGTAAAGGATGTTGTCGTTCGGCCGGGCGTCGGGCTCAAAGGCGAAGGCCGGTGGCCGGAGCGGGTAATCGATGAAGTGCCAGTTGGGATGGTCAAATTCATTGCTGGTGCCCCGGATCTGGTCCGGCCAGGTGCTGCAGCGGATGAATACATAGCCGGCCTGGTCGATGAGCGGATTACGATGGTAGGCCTTGGACCATTTTTCGAAATCCGGATGAGCTTTGAGCACCTCGAAGACCTGCGCTTTGAGTTCCGGTGAAAGTTGGCGGTACGCTTCAGCGGCCACCGTCATATGCCCGGCATCGCCCCAGGCAAAGGCGCGCGTGGCAAAGAGCGCCAGCACGGCCACAGTCCCCAGGACGGATTTAATCATTCTCATTGCGGATTATCTCACGTTGTACCAGTCATTTTGCAATCAAAATCCCTTCCCTGCGGCGGTCTATGACCGCCGACCATTTCTGTAGGCGACGACGTAAGGAGTCGTTCCCCGCACATGGTGGGGCGAGACTCCGTCGAGCCCTGACTTCTTTTTCAAATCGGCAATTCCCATCTTGTCACTCGCCACTCGGCACACGTCACTTTTCCAAAAAATAAAAACATACCTTTAATAGCCTCAAATAATCTTTGGACATGGTAAGGCGCGTCACTCCGTGCGCGCCGCTTGGCGCTTGAGGCTTCTTTGATGTTTCTCTGGAGCTTGGACGCTTGGTGCTTTCACTTTTCCCACTTTCTTCATTCAGCCTTCAACCTTGCAGCCTTGCAGCCCACCCCCCATACTTTTTCTTTAAATATCTTAAAACACTCGGAATCGGTCGGAATCGCGGGTAAGCCGAAGCTACCGACGAGCCGTCCCCATCCCGCATCGCCCAGAAAAAACCCCCCCTTGAATAGCCTTGAATTGAGCTTGGCCATTTCCGGCAAATCCCGGCTGTTTCACCGTTATTTCCGGCGTAGCGCAGATTTACCAATCTGCGGGTTCTGGGGACTTTCCAGTCCCCACAAAATACCGCCCTGCTTGCTTGTCGCGCCAAAGCGCAGCATAGGCGGATCATTTTTTCATTTTGCATTTTTAATTTTTAATTTAATCACTTCTTCCTCGTTTTGTAATCGCGACCGTCGCGAAGTCAGTCATTTTTTTACCCGACCCTAAAAATCCCGCAAATCCTTCTCACACAGCCACAAAGACACGTGAAAAAAGACGAAAAACCTCCAAAATCGAAAAACGTGCTACAAAAATCTACCGAAGTCTCTGCGACGATAGATGAAATCCCGACCCATTTGTCCTGGCAGGACTTGAACCTGCACACCTTGCGGCACTACCACCTCAAAGTAGCGCGTCTGCCAATTCCACTTAGGCGTAGTCAGCCAAGAGTGTTGAGAGGGAACTAAACCATCCCGAAAGGCTCTTCGTTTGACCTGGTTCTCAAATCAATTCCCGGTGGAAGTTGATTCGATGGTTTACTCGTTTGGCCAGCATCAGTATTCCGCCTCGCGAGCAGCTCGGCAACGGCGGCTTTTAATTCATCAAGCATGAAAGGTTTCCCCAGGATGGCATCCACACCCGGCGGTTTCGAACCGCTCCACATATCCGCATAGGCCGTTACCATCAGGATGAGCAGAACAGGCCAGCGCGTTTTGATCCTCTGAGCCAGTTCGTCGCCCTTGATTCCGTGCATGGAGTAATCGGTGATGACGAGATCAAAACGATAACTTTCCAGGCAGGTCAGCGCCTCCGTTCCATTTTCAACGGTGTGGACCCTGTATCCGCAGAATTGGAGAATCATCTTTACGGTTGCCCGCACGGATGGCTCGTCGTCCACGATCAGAATTTGTATTACCCCCTTCTCGTCAATCATTCTCAACCCCAATCCCGGGATTAATGCAGTTGAGATGCGGACTGGCAAATATATTTAATACCTGATTGTTGGTGTCAGCCGTTTGACAGAAGAAAAATGGTGCGCATAGCAGGACTTGAACCTGCACACCTTGCGGCACTACCACCTCAAAGTAGCGTGTCTGCCAATTCCACCATATGCGCAACCGGTATCCATAATGAACCAATCTTCCCCTCTCCGCGCAAGTTTTTTGCGCACGGTCCTATGATTCATCGCACCCACAAAATTCCATTTTCTACCTTCTATCTTCCATATTCTTCTTTTATGTTTGCCCCATGGCGCTCGCACGCATCCTTGTTGACGGCTACAGCCTCCTGCATGGCTGGCCCCAACTCGCCCCCGGCAAAGCCCGCCATTCCGAAGCCGCCCGCGATGAACTCATCCGCATCCTCACCCTCTATCAGGATCTCTCCGGCACACCCATCACCATTTTTTTTGACGGCGCCGGCAAGGTGAAGAACTCGCCGGGAGAAAATTCCTCCGCCCGCGTCGAAGTCCTATTTTCCTCCGCCGGCCAGACCGCCGACCAGATGATCGAACGCGTCGCCCATCGCATGAGCGAATACGGCGAGGCGATGGTCGTCACCGATGATTACGCCGAGCGCGATACTGTCGTGAACCTCGGCGGCACGTCTTCCTCTTGTTTCAATTTCATCATTATGATTGAAAATGCGCTGGCGGAAATGTCCGAAGACATTAAACATCACAACCGCCGCGAGCAAAACCGTTTCAAACGCCGTCAATAACTAAATGACCGTCAAAAAAATAGCGCTGCGCAGCCTGCTCCTCGCCTTCGTCCTGGCCGTCATGTGGCGCGCCCAGGCCCAGCCGCTCGTGCTCTCGTCCAATCGCTGGCTCATCGTCGTGGACACCTCCCTTTCCATGGATAGCTGCCAGCAGGCCACGCTGGATTCCGTGCAGGCCATGTTACTTTCCGGAATGAACGGCCAGCTCCGCCCCGGCGACACCATCGGCATCTGGACCTTCAACGAAACCCTCACCAAAGGCCGGTTTCCCCTGCAACTCTGGCACCCGGAAGTCACCCAAACCATCGCCAGCCGCGCTGCGCAGTTTTTGAAGACGCAAAAAAATGAAAAATCCACCCGCTTCGAATGTCTCGTCCCCGATATCAACCGCCTCGTCACTAACTCCGATATTTTGACCGTTATCCTGCTGACCGATGGCGACACCCGGATCAATGGCACACCCTTCGATGCCACCGTCAACGCCACCTTCAAGAAGGATTTCCATACCCAAAAAAAAGCCCACGCCCCCTTCATCGTGGCCTTTCGATCTGAAGGTGGAAAAATGACCGGCATTACCCTCACCCCTGCCCCGTGGCTCGCCACTTTCCCATCCCTGCCCCCCGCGCCAGCGCCCGTCGTGGCCCAGGAAGAACCAGCCCCAGCGGTTGCTCCCATGCCAGAACCGGCCCCCGCCGCCGTGCCCTCAATTATCATGTCCGGCAACAAAAGCGAATCAACCAACGACGTTGCCGCCAGTGCAGGACCTCAGCCATCCATCACGTGGAAATCCGGACCGATCGCCACGCTCACGCCTGAACCCGCAATTATTAACACGCAGGACATCGCCACCGCCACGGTTGAAACCCAAACCGTCGTGATAACTATTGTAGACACAAACGTCCCGCCGCCGGAAAATCCAACCACCCAGACCGCGCCACAAATGCCGGATGTTCCCACTGCACCGACCGTTGCGGTCCCACCAAATCCCGAACCAACACCTCCCGAGCCAGTAGCCGAAGCACCGGTTAAACCATTAGAGGCCGCCGCCCCTGCTCCATCATCATCAGTCGAACAGCCGCCTGCCGTGGTCGCCGCTGCCAAAGAAAACATTCCTCCGCCCTCGACTCCAGCCACCAAAACACCCGTCGCCGCTTCGCCCGCATCGGTGCCCGTCGAAACCGGCGTCCTCACCCCGCCAAATTCCGGAAATCAAACCCGTCTGCTGCTTGGAATCGGCCTCCTCGTCATCGCCTTAGGCATCGGCGTCTTTTGGATGCGAAAATCACGGCCCCCATCCTCCGGCAGCCTCATCACCCGCTCCCTCGACAAAGATAAAGATAATTCGGAAGCGTAGCGTCAGGCGTCCTCGCCTGACGTGTTGGGCGGCATCTTGCCGCCTGTTAACTCACGGCATACCGAATCTCCACAATAACTGGCAGCAATTGTGAAATGGTTCTTTCCGCCGGCCGAGGACGCCACGGCTCTACGTCAGGCAAGATGCCTGACGCTACAACCGGAAAGCGTCATTCCAGGGAAAACCTTCCCCCTCATTCAATCCTCATCCAAACCGTCTTCAAATACGCCGGTTCTGCCCGCATGATCGGAAAATCCGGCGGCTGCGGCACATAATGCTGCTGTAAAATTTTCCTCCCGGCCTTCTGTATCGCTTCCTCGACTGTCGCCAAAAATATTTCCGGTTCCAACCCAGCCGCATTGGTGGACGCGAACAACACCCCACCGCCTTTCAGCACCGGCAGCGCCGCGGTCACAAGTTTGCCGTAATCCTTTTCCGCCCGAAACGCCCCATGCTCCTTCGACTGTGAAAACGTCGGCGGATCCAGCAGCACCACATCAAATGCCCGCTTCTTCTTCGCCAACCGCTTCAGCCAGTCGAACGTATCCCCAAAAATAAAATCATGTTCCGTCGGCTCCATCCCGTTCTGCGCAAAATTCCGCTTCCCCCATTCGAGATATTTTTTGGAAAGATCCAGGCTCGTCGTCCGTGCCCCCGCTTTCGCCCCACATACCGAGAACCCGCACGTGTACGCAAACGTATTGAGAATCTCCGGATTCGCCGTCCCCCCGCCCGCCTCAAACAACGCAAAATCCTTCGCCACCTGTCCCGTCAACAACCGCCGCCGGTTGTCCCGCTGGTCCAAAAACAACCCCACCGAATATCCCTCGTTGAAGCTCAACTCAAACTCCACCCCATTCTCGCGCACCGTGAACCGCTCCGGTGCGGTTTCGCCCAACATAAATTGCGGCGACGTTTCTGCCGTGGACTCACGTCGCACCTGCCGGTTCAGGATTTTGTGATAAGCCCCGCGCGCCGAAAAACCCGCCATCAACTTTGCAATTTCCCCGATCTGCGCCTCCCTCAACACCGTTTCGCTCTGTGACAATAAATAATCCCCCAACCGCTCCACATACCACCCCGACCAGCCATCACTTGCCCCATGGATCACCCGGAAAGCATTCGTCTCTTCCACGTCAATCAGCCCCGTGCGCAAAATCATCCGCGCATCCGCCGCAAAATCCACCGGCGCGCGAAACGTCATCTCTTCATTGCTCGCCGGATGCCGCAACGTCAACTCCGCCGCATGCAGGCAAACGCGGCCGAACGGCGAACCGCGATAAAGTTCATCACCCAAAACCGGAAACCCATTTTCACTCGCATGTACCCGTATCTGATGGGTCCGCCCCGTGAGCGGAAAAGCCTCCACCAACCTGTAGTTGCGGTCTGCGACCGCCAAATCTTTCAGCTCAACAAATCGCGTTTCCGCCGGTTCGCCCGTTTTACCGCTCGCGTAACTTTCACCAACCCGAACGATGTTCGACTTAACGACCAGCTCGCGCTCCTTCACCTGACCATCCGTCAGCAGTAGGTATTTTTTCTTGATGCCGCGCCCACTGAATTGCTCCGTCAATGATTTGTTTGCCAACGGTGTCTTCGCAAAAACCATCACCCCGCTCGTCTCTTTATCCAACCGCTGGATGATCGCCAGCGAAGCCCAGCGCGGTTCCCGGTGTCGCAGCCAGTCATAGATTCCCTCGCCGGCAAACGGTCCCGGCGCATGCGTGTTCATGCCCGCCGGCTTATTCACCACCAGCAGATGCTCGTCTTCAAAGAGAACAGCCGGAATCATTTGCAAAAACGTTCAGCCTCCCGTCGCTGACCGGGGTTTCACCAAAACTGCCAGTCGCCCTTCCAGACGATCCACACTCCCAGCAGAAAATTCGTGATGCCGTGCGCCACCATCGCGTCGCCCAGCCGCCCCTTGCGGATGACCAGCCACTGATACGACATCCCGCACAGGATTCCCGCCAGCCATTGGTAATGCATCAAACCGAATATCGATGATGTGACGATGAATGAAGTGACATGGAACGTCGCCAGCGGTAACGCTTGAAAATTATTACGGATAAAAAAGCGGTAGAGAAAGGAACGATAGAGAATTTCTTCGATCGGCGGGACGACGATCGCCGACCCCAGCGTCCGCACCGCCACATAGAACCACGCCAGCGTGGAATGCGCGCCATACTGTTCAAATGGATTCCAGGGCTTGTCGCCGGCCGATGGCTGTATGAAGACGTGGTTCATTGGATAATAGGGATTCAGCCCCACCCAGATCACACAGACGCCGATTCCCACTACCACTGCTTCCCAACTGAATGCCCAGCGCATTTCCTTAACGAGCGGCCAGATCTCCCAGATCATCCACGCGCCCACCACCGTTTTGACCGCGTACATCCAATAATTTGCGTCCGGACCCAATTTCGCCTGGGCCACAGTAAGCACGACGAAAATGAAATACGGCGCGAGCCGCGCCATTTCTGGTGAGTCTGCAACCTTATCCCGGAGAATCATTGCGCAAAAGTTGGCGTAACGGCATGGGCACGGCAAGCTTAGAGCCGTGAGGTAGCGCAGATTTTCAATCTGCCGTATCGCCGGGTTGCACTCGGCAGATGACCCAAAAATTCCTGTGACTCGCAAAAATTGGGCATTCTGCAGATTGAAAATCCGCGCTACACAGGCTTAATCCTGCAGTTCCAAAACGTTCGTCTGGCCTCCGCCCACCAAGGTCACGCTGTCTTTCCGTATCGACACCACATGCAAACCATTGATGCGGTCCCCAATGAACAACAATTTCCCATTCACCATCGCCGAAGGCCGGCGCGGATCGAAGATGATGGATTGTAATTTGAATGTCGGCGCAGGCTCAACGGACGGAGTTGCCACAGCGACCGCCGGTGCTTGAACCGGCGCAGGTGTAACCTCGGGCGCCTTCACAGGTTCCGGTGCAGGCGGTTTCGCAACAGCAACCGGGGCCGGTTCCATTGGCGCAACCTTCGTCGGCTGAGCCGCATTTTCACCTGGAGGATTCGAAACAGCCGCGACCGTCTTATGCATGGACTGGCCGATGAGAAACATCCCCAGGCCCACCAGTACAACGATGATAAGTGGCCAAAGCCAAACGGGTGTGCCCTTTCGCGGCGCCGGTTCCACCGGACGAAGCCCGGCCTTTTCTGGCGGCGCAACCGGCGGCGGGTTTTCTCCGTGCGATTCTTTGGCGCGTTTGAGGGCGTCGTTGATCAGGCTCATGAAATATTCCCTTCCAGTTCACGGATGGCGCGGCCCACCATGCGCCAGTTGATGCAGGCGGTTTGATTGACGTAACCGGCCAACAACGACTTGTCACAAAGCGCATTCACCAGGCGGGGAATGCCCCCGCTGTAATTGTGCACCCGCCAGAGCGCCGGCTTCGTAAAAAACGGCGCGGCCTTGGCCCCGGAAACTTCCAGGCGATGACGCACATAATGCGCCACCTCATCCCGCCCCAACGACGAAAGATGATAACGCACCGTGATGCGCTGGCATAGCTGTCGCAACTTCGGATTGTTCAATCGGTCGCGCAATTCCGGCTGCCCCATCAAAACGATCTGCAACAGTTTGCGGTTGTCCGTTTCCAGGTTCGAGAGCAGGCGCACCTGTTCGAGCAGGTCATCCGTCAGGTCCTGCGCTTCATCGATGATGAGCACGGAATCTTTTTTCGCCTCCACTTGTTGCAAAAGAAAACTATTGATGGCCGAAACCGTTTCCAGCCGGTCCATCCCCTTCACACTCAAACCAAATTCCGTAGCGATGGCCTTCATCAGTTCATCGGCGCTCATCACCGGATTCAGGATCAGAGCCGTGGAAAATCGACCGTCCAACTCCTCCAGCATCGCCCGACACAGCGTGGTTTTGCCCGCGCCAACCTCGCCCGTGAGTTGCACAAAACCTTTGCGTTCGCGGATACCAAAGAGCAGATGATTGAACGCCTCGCGGTGCTTGGCACTGTAAAAAAGGAAGCGCGGGTTCGGCGTGATGTCGAACGGCGGTTCCTTTAAGCCATAATATGCGAGATACACGCGAGTTTTTTAGCAAAAACAAGGCCGACAGGAAACAAAAGGTTTAAACGAATTCTGCACGTTTAAAGTATTGAAACAGGACACTCAACCGAAAATCGCGGAACACAGGTCAACGCGGACTGACGTCAGCGACTACGTAATGAAAGTAGCCGCCGACGTCAGTCGGCGCATATTGAAAATACCCCTGGTTATCAATGGACGATCTGCCGCGCCGCCTTGACCAATGCCTCCGCCTCCGCCTGCGTCCCGATAGTGATGCGCAGATAATTCTTCACCTCCGGCGCACTGAACCAGCGAACGAGCACCGCGTTCTCACGCAATTTTTTCAACCAATCCTGCGCCGCATAGAGCGGTGGCTTGGCCAGGATAAAATTCGTTTCACTCGGCAACACCCGGAAACCGAGTTTGGTCAACTCACGCGAAAGCCATTCTCGCGTCGCGATGATCTTCTTGAAATTCGCCCGGTAATAATTCAAATCATCCAGCGTCGCCTCAGCGGCAACCTGCCCCAATCCATTGACGTTGTAGCTATCACGGATTTTGTGCAGCGCGTTGATCAAATCCGCGGGCCCGACAAAATATCCCACACGTTGAAAGCACAGCGAATACGCTTTCGAAAACGTGCGTGCGACCAGCACATTTTCGAACTTCAGCGCCAACTCCATCGCATTCTCCTTCGCAAAATCCACATAAGCCTCATCGAGTACCACCACGCCGCGCTGGAGGACGCAAATCTTTTCCAATTGCGCCACCGGATAGCTGCGCCCGCTCGGCGCATTCGGCGTCGTCACCAGCGTCAGCGCCGCATTGAAATCCCAGACCTTCGCGCGTTTCAATTCCGCCAGTTTTGGGATGCTGAAATCCGGGTTGAGCGGCACTGCATTTTTCGCCGCACCATGGATGTCCGCCAGCACCGGATACAACGAATAACTCGGCGTGAAATATTGGATGATTGATTTACCGCCTTTGATTTTCGGCTTCGCATCCGGTTCCACAAAGCAACGGGTGGCCAATGCCAGCAATTCATCTGAGCCATTCCCCACCACGACATTCTCCGGTTTGCAATGATGCAGCTTTGCCAGTTGCGCGCGCAACCGGTCCGCTGACGGATTCGGATAAAGCCGCAAACGCCCGTCCGCCGCCGCTCGCACCGCTTTCAAAACACTCGGCGAGGGCGGATACGGGTTCTCATTAGTGTTAAGTTTTATCAGCCCTTTGATCTTCGGCTGCTCGCCCGGCACATAGGCATGCAGATCGCGAACCAGCGGTCGGATATAATTCGGTTTCGTCATCGGCCCATAATTCTATGCACTTTGCGCCGATTTGATAAACAGAGAAATTTTGCCCAATGAAATCATCGAAATCGACGCACGTCCGTTTTTCTTGTAGAGTCCAATGTTGTAAATGGCACGCGGGCTTTAGCCCGCTTCAATATGCGTATTGCTTTGGAAGTCGAAGCGGCATAAATGCCGCGCCCCGCTAATTAGGACACTACCGTTTTTCTCGTTTGCTTGCTTCATCACTACAAACTGTGGCTTAATGAATCCCCGTGAAAATCGTCGGCATTATTCCCGCCCGCTTTGCGTCGACCCGATTCCCGGGTAAGCCGCTCGCGCTCATTGCCGGCAAGCCGCTCATCCAACACGTCGTTGAGCAATGCCTCAAAGCAAAATCGCTGAGCGAAGTCATCGTCGCGACCGATGACGAGCGCATCGCCAACACCGCCAGTAAGTTCAGCCGCGTGGTCATGACCCGCGCCGACCATCCCAGCGGCTCAGACCGCATCGCCGAAGTTGCCAATAAAGTCACTTGCGATGGGGTGGTGAATATCCAGGGCGATGAGCCTCTCATAGACCCCACTGTGATTGACGCCGTTGCGTATGCTTTAACGCACAATGAAATGTCCACTGCCGCGACGCCGATCAAAAATCCGGCGGAATACGATAACGCCAATGTCGTAAAAGTCGTTGTCAACGCCGCCAGTCGCGCCTTATATTTTTCCCGGCGCACGATTCCGTTTTTGCGCGAGGCCGCCAGTCGTTCCGTGAATGAACAGTTGGCGGCATTTCCATTTTTGAAGCACCTTGGTATTTACGGTTATCGGCGCGCAACACTGTTGCGACTGGTCAAATTCCCGATCTCGCCTCTGGAGAACGCCGAAAAACTGGAGCAATTGCGCGCCCTGGAAAACGGCATCCAGATCGCCGTTGTTAAAGTGGATTATGATAGCATCGGGGTTGATGTGCCCGCAGATGTCGCGCGGGTGGAAAAGTTTTTGAAATGAAATTCATATTTGTAACTGGCGGTGTAGTGAGTTCGCTCGGCAAAGGCCTGACGGCTGCCGCGCTGGGCACGTTGCTCGAAAATCGCGGCCTCAAGGTCACGCTGCAAAAATTCGACCCCTATCTGAACGTCGACCCCGGCACCATGTCACCGTATCAGCACGGCGAAGTTTACGTCCTCGACGATGGCGCGGAGACCGACCTCGACCTCGGCCATTACGAGCGGTTCACCAACGTCAAATTGACCCGCATGAACAACCTCACGAGCGGCCAGGTCTACCAGACCGTGCTCAACAATGAGCGTGAGGGAAAATATCTCGGCAAAACCGTCCAGGTCATCCCGCACGTCACCGACGAGATAAAAAACCGCATCCACGCGCTTGCGGAAAAATCCAAGGCGGACGTCATGATCACCGAGATCGGCGGCACGACTGGCGATATCGAAGGCCTCCCCTTTCTCGAAGCCATCCGCGAGTTCGCCCTCGAAGTCGGCTACAACAACGCGATTTTCCTACACGTCACCTATGTGCCGTTCATCAAAGCGGCCGGTGAATTGAAAACGAAGCCGACGCAGCAATCCGTCGCCAAACTGCGCGAAATCGGCATCATGCCCCATATTTTGGTTTGCCGCTGCGAGAAACCGCTGGACAAGGAATTGCGCCACAAAATCTCCATGTTCTGTAACGTGCCCCTCGAAGCGGTCATCGAGGAAAAGGACGTGGACCACTCCATTTACGAAGTGCCGCTGATGCTGCAACGCGAACGTGTGGATGACCAGGTCTGCCGCCTGTTGCATCTGGATACGCCGGTGGCGAACATGACGCACTGGCAGGAAATCATCCGCAAGCTCATCGCGCCGCAACATCGCGTGCGCGTCGGCGTCGTCGGCAAATACATCGGCCTGCAGGACGCTTACAAATCCGTTTACGAAGCCATCATCCACGGCGGCATCGGCAACGATTGCGGCGTGGAGATCGTGCAGGTGGATTCCGAAGAGATCGAGCGCGACGGCGCGGAAAAGCACCTCAAAGGCCTCGGCGGAATCCTGGTCCCCGGCGGTTTCGGTGAGCGCGGCATCGAAGGCAAGATCAAGGCGGCGCAATACGCCCGTGAAAATAAAGTCCCCTATCTGGGCCTGTGTCTGGGGATGCAGATCGCCACGATCGAATTTGCCAGAAATGTTTTAAAGATGCCCAAAGCGCATTCGACTGAGTTCGACCTCAATACGCCAAACCCCGTCATCGCCATGCTCGACGAACAAACGCGCATCACGAAAAAGGGCGGCACGATGCGCCTCGGGTCGCAGCCCTGCCAGTTGGCGCTCGGTTCCAAAGCGGCAGAGATTTACGGCTCGTTCGTCATTCATGAACGCCACCGGCACCGCTACGAATTTAACAATGCGTACCGCGAAAAATTCGAGAAGGCCGGCTTCAGGTTCAGCGGCCTTTCTCCCGACGGCAAACTGGCGGAAGTGATTGAGCTGGTGGACCATCCATTTTTCGTGGCAAGCCAGTTCCATCCGGAATTCCAGAGCAAACCGCACCAGCCACATCCGCTGTTCAAAAGCTTCATCGCCGCCGCACATCAGAACATCCACCACAAGCCGTTGTAACACGAACGGCCTCGCATGACGTACGCCGAAGCCATCCGATTCCTCTACGACCTGCGTTTGTTCGGCGCCAAATTCGGCCTGGAAAACACGCGCAAACTCGCCGCACTTTCCGGGGATCCGCAAAAACAACTTCGCTTCATCCATGTCGCCGGCACCAACGGCAAAGGCTCGACCTGCGCGATGCTGGAAAGCATTTATCGCGAAACCGGATTGCGCGTCGGCCTCTTCACTTCTCCCCATCTCGTTTCGTTTCGTGAGCGCATCCAGGTCAACCGCAAATCAATCACAGAAAACGAAGTCGTCCGGTTGGTCGCGGATATCCAGCACCTGTTGCCACAATTTCCCACCAACCATCAGCCGACCTTTTTTGAAGCGCTCACGGTCATGGCGCTCCGCCATTTTGCAGAACATAAATGTGACCTCGTCATCTGGGAAACCGGTCTTGGCGGGCGGCTGGATGCCACCAACATCGTCACCCCCCTGGCCAGCGTTATCACGAACATCGCGTTCGACCATCAACAATGGCTCGGAAATACGCTTGAAAAAATCGCCACGGAGAAAGCCGGCATCATCAAGCCCGAAATCCCCGTCATCACTGCCGCCACCGCACCCGCGGCTTTGTCGGTTATCGAACGGATCGCCCGCGCAAAGAGAGCGCCACTCGGCCAGATCCACGAGGCATCCAGGATTCCATTCGAGCTTTCACTGCCCGGCGCTCATCAAACAACGAATGCCGCGCTCGCGCTTGCGACAGTCGAAGCACTCCAGCGCGAAATTCCCGTCAGCCCGGAAGCAATCCGCAACGGTTTGAAGACCGTGAACTGGCCAGGGCGCTTGCAACTGCTCACTCAACCATCCGGACAAAAAATCCTGTTGGACGGCGCGCACAACATCGCCGGCGCACAAACGCTCGCTGACGCCATTAAACAGCTTTTCCCGGGCACCAAACCCACCATGATCCTCGGAATTTTGCAGGACAAGGATTGGCGGAGCATGTGCGACATCCTTTGTCCGCTGGCAGACCGGATTTTGTTTGTCCCGGTGCAAAGCGAGCGCACCGCCGTGACGCGAGAGCTGGCCGAAGCGTGTCGGCGAAATCACCAGGCCACCCAAATCGACGAATATCCTTCGTTATCGGACGCACTCAATAGCGCCCCCCGCACCTCGCTCGTCGTGATCGCTGGTTCGCTTTATCTGGTCGGCGAGGCTCTGGAAATATTAAAGCCAGAGGAATACAACCATTCCGAACGCGCTCTCAACGAATGGATTACGATGCCCCATCCCGTTGTCGTCGATAAGCAATGTTAAAATTTAACGCAGCCTCACTTATATCTTCTAACACACGTTGACGGCAGCGGCACCCTCCCGCTAGACTATTTTCGTGATGGTAAAACCCTGGGCGATTTCAAATCGCGTATTTTACGTTTGATGAAACTAGTCACCAACATATTTGGCTCTTCGCTGGGCAAAAAATACGTGATGGCCATCACGGGTTTGGCGATGTTCGGCTTTGTCATCGCCCATCTCATCGGCAACCTGCAATTCTTCCTCGGACCTGAATCGATCAACCGCTACGGACATTTTCTACAGTCCAACATCGAAGTCATCTGGCCCGCCCGCATATTTTTGCTCGCGATGATCGGACTGCACATCTGGAGCGCCATCAAACTTTCGGCGGAAAACAAAGCCGCGCGTCCAACTCCCTACGCGAATTGGAATCCGACTGCCGCCAGTTACGCCTCGCGCACAATGCTGATGAGCGGCCTCATCGTCTTCGCTTTCATCGTCTTTCACCTGCTGCATTACACAGTGATGGTTAAGGCAGTGAACCTGACCGGACACGATTTCAAGGCTTCTCCAGAATTTTATGACCTCGAAGGCCGTCATGATATTTTTAAGATGATGGTTAATGGGTTCCATAATCCATGGGTAAGCCTGTTCTACATAGTCGGTATCGGCCTGCTGTGCCTGCACCTGAGTCATGGTGTCAGCGCGATGTTCTCGTCGCTGGGCCTGAAAAATTACACTTACGCGCCCACACTGGATAAAGGCGCCAAAATCATTGCCTGGTTGATTTTCCTTGGCTACATCTCAATTCCGATTTCGGTGATGTGCGGTTACGGAAAGGGGGCATTGCTCTAATGAATCTCAATTCAAATATTCCCTCCGGTCCGCTGACGCAAAAATGGGACAAACATCGTTTCGACCTCAAGCTGGTCAACCCGGCGAACAAGCGGAAGTTCGATATCATCATCGTCGGCAGTGGATTGGCCGGCGGCTCGGCGGCAGCGACCCTCGCAGAACTCGGTTATAACGTAAAATGTTTCTGCTACCAGGACAGCCCGCGCCGCGCCCATAGCATCGCCGCCCAGGGCGGTATCAACGCCGCCAAGAATTACCAGAACGACGGCGACTCCGTCTTCCGCCTGTTCTACGACACCATCAAAGGCGGCGATTTCCGCTCACGTGAAGCCAACGTCTACCGGCTCGCACAGGTGAGCGTGAATATCATCGACCAATGCGCCGCCCAGGGTGTGCCGTTCGCGCGCGAATACGGCGGCCTGCTGGACAATCGCTCCTTCGGCGGTGCGCAGGTCTCCCGCACATTCTATGCGCGCGGCCAGACCGGCCAGCAACTGCTGCTTGGCGCTTATCAGTCTCTCTCGCGCCAGATCGGCTTGGGCACGGTCAAAATGTATCCCCGCACCGAGATGCTCGATCTCGTGGTCGTCGACGGTCACGCCAAGGGCATCGTCGTTCGCGATCTGACCACCGGAAAGATTTCGTCGCACGCTGCCGATGCCGTTGTGCTTGGGACCGGCGGCTACGGTAATGTGTTTTACCTCTCGACCAACGCAGTGGGTTGCAACGTGACGGCTTCATTTCGCGCCTACAAGAAGGGCGCAACGTTTGCCAATCCCTGCTACACGCAGATTCACCCTACTTGCATCCCGGTCAGTGGCGACCATCAAAGCAAGCTCACCTTGATGAGCGAATCGCTGCGCAACGACGGACGCGTGTGGGCGCCCAAAAAGAAAGAAGATTGCGGCAAACCATCGTCACAGATTCCTGACGCCGACCGCGATTATTTTCTCGAACGCAAATATCCCAGTTTCGGCAATCTCGCTCCGCGCGATATCTCTTCGCGGGCCGCGAAAGAAGTCTGTGACGAAGGACGCGGCGTCGGGCCGGGCGGACGCGGGGTCTATCTTGATTTCAACGACGCCATCAAGCGGCTTGGCGAAGAAAAGATCCGCGAGCGTTACGCCAACCTGTTCGACATGTACGAGCGCATCACCGGTGAAGATGCCTACAAACAACCCATGCGCATCTATCCCGCCGTGCATTATACGATGGGCGGCCTGTGGGTGGATTACAACCTGATGAGCAACATCCCCGGTTTGTTCGTCGTGGGCGAAGCGAACTTTTCCGACCACGGAGCGAACCGCCTCGGCGCCAGTGCATTGATGCAGGGACTGGCCGACGGTTATTTCATCCTCCCCTACACCATTGGAAATTATTTCGCGACCAACAAGCAGCCCAAGCCAAAGACAGATAACGCGGAATTCAAGAAAGCTGAAGCGGCAGTGAACGCTCTGACGAATAAAATGCTTTCGATTAAAGGCAAACGTACCGTGCGTTCCTTCCATCGCGAGCTTGGCCATATCATGTGGGAGAAATGTGGTATGGCGCGCAGCGAGGCGAGCCTCAAGGAAGCGCTGAAACGCATCCCTGAATTGCGCGCTGAGTTCTGGGAGAACGTGAATGTGGTGGGTACGAACGAAGAGTTGAACCCAGCCTTGGAGTACGCCGGTCGCGTGGCCGATTTTCTCGAATTCGGCGAACTCCTTTGCCTCGATGCCCTCACGCGCAAGGAATCATGCGGCGGCCATTTCCGTGTGGAATATCAGGAGGCCGGCGAATGCAAACGCGATGACGACAATTTCGCCCATGTCGCCGCCTGGGAATATCAAGGTGAGAACCAGACGCCGCTCCGGCACACCGAACCGCTCGTCTATGAAGAAGTGCACATGAGCACCAGGAGCTACAAATAATGAATCTCACGCTCAAAATTTGGCGGCAGAAAAACGCGCAAGCTTCCGGCGGATTCGTCACCCTCCCGGCCAACGACGTCTCGCCCGACATGTCATTTTTGGAGATGCTCGACGTGGTCAACGAAGGGCTCATCTCCAGCGGTCAGGAACCCATCGCCTTCGACTCGGATTGTCGCGAAGGCATTTGCGGCACCTGTTCCTGCGTCATCAACGGCACCGCCCACGGCGGCCATAAAGGCACCACTGTCTGCCAGCTTCACATGCGGCACTTCAAGGACGGTGATACCATCACCGTCGAACCGTGGCGCGCCAAGGCATTTCCCGTGATCAAAGACCTCGTCGTGGATCGCAGCGCCTTCGATCGCGTCATCCAATCCGGCGGATTTATTTCCGTCCGCACCGGCGGCGTGCCGGATGCCAATGCCATTCCTGTTCCCAAAGAGATCTCCGACCTCGCGATGGATGCCGCCCAATGCATCGGTTGCGGCGCGTGCGTGGCCGCGTGCAAAAATGCGAGCGCCATGCTGTTCGTCTCGGCCAAAGTTTCCCACCTGAATCTCCTGCCCCAGGGCAAACCGGAGAAAGATCGCCGCGTGGAAAACATGGTCGCACAGATGGACCAGGAAGGCTTCGGTTCCTGCACCGTCACCGGCTCGTGCGAAGCCGTTTGCCCCAAGGAGATCTCCATCAACTTCATTGCCAAAATGAATCGTGATTACGCCGTTGCCATCCTCAAGGGCCAACGCCGCGCTTCAGCGCACGGCGATTGATTTGCCCTGCGCTCGCCAAAATCCGTTCAACAGTCATCTTTTAGACACTTTTAGGCTCTAAGATTGGACAATTTCACCCTGAATCCATCCTGTTTCAATCGTTTAAGGTTGGATTATTTCCTGCTCAAAAGCCCCCGAGGTTGTTGCGGAAAATCCGCTCCAATCCTTCATCTACTATGGAAATAAGGGTCAAGTGCAACTGCGGTAGCGTGTTTTCGTTCGAGGAAACGCTCGAAAACAATCGCGTCAAATTTCCGGTGAGCTGTCTGGCCTGCGGTGCCGACTGCACGGCCAAGGCCAACGAATATGTCGCGTACAAACTGACACCGGCGCCGCCCGTGGAGAACACCCCCGCCTGGAAACGCTGGTTGGGCCTGAAACCCAAACGACATGAATTTGATGAACTGGAACTCAGCGACCCGAAGACCGGCGAAAAGGAAGCAGCCGATCCCATCAACGGTGATGAAACATCTTCCCGGCGTGTCGCCCTCGCCGCGGGCGCATCGCTACTGGTCGGATTCGCCGGAGCCCTGGGCTGGCTTTGGCTCACCCAAGCTACCGGCTGGGAATTCGGTTACGTTGCCTGGGCACTCGGCGGGCTTACCGGTGGCACCTCTTACCTGTTGGCCCCACGCGGTCATCGGCTGTTGGGAAAAACCGCCGCCCTCGCCGCATTTATTTCCATCGGCGGCGGACAATACCTCGTCGGGCTCGATATTGTGGAGCGGCATGTGGATAAAGAAATCCCCGCCGCGTACGCCGATGCATTAAGCTATGCTCACGATACTGTGGCGGCAACATCCGATGACGATCTGCGTCCGGAAGTGGCCAGATATAAACTGGAGTCCGCCGTAGCCGGTGACCGCGCAGGCAACACCGTAGAAGTGATTCAAACCTTTCAAGTGGACGACCTGCTTCGTTACATCGGTGGCGGCGTTCATAACGGGTCCACCACCATCCAGGCGGCCGAGCGCGACCAGGTTGGCGACGTCGCAAACGTCACCGAAAACGATATCAGCCGTTTCAAACTAAAGGTATTGCCGGAGCTCCGCGCACTGGGAGCCGGAAAACCATCGGAGACCGAATACAAAAACTCCCTGTCCCAAAAAGTCCGTTCCCAAATCACCGTCAAAGCCATCGCCATCGAGGCGTTGAACCCCTACACGATTCTTTGGATCGGTCTGGGCATCGTCACCGCCTATCGGCTCGCCCGTAATGCCGCCCTGGAATATTGATTCCCCCATCATCCCTAACCGGCGTTTTTGGCCATCGATGATCAGTGGATTAAACAAAAAGATTTTTTGGCACGTAGAACCACGTATAAGTGCGTACAAGCACGTAAACCAAATCCCGACCAAATTCGTCGACATTCCCGGCCTTTCGTCCTCGTGCTCGTCCTCGAATTTTGGTGATCCCCAGCATCTGGCACTTTCTCCAGTCTTTCATCAAAATAAAAAAGTACCTCAATTTGGTTATATTTACCTAAATTTGAGCTCGGCCATCTTAGGAAATTCGACCTTTTTCCGTCATTTCGGTGTGGCGGGCACTCCCGCGCGCCGTGCCCGTCCCCCACCGCGCCCTAAATCCCTTATCTTTTTCCATATTGTCAAAGAACAGACCTCAACATTCCATTAAAGTCAAAGTTTGTCAACATAAATCACACAAAAAGCTGCGGCGTAGCGCACGATAGTAGCCCATAGCGTCGGCTATGGGTAATCAGCATCAGAACGAAAAAGCTCCGGCAGGAGCGCAAGAACCTCTCAACCCTCAGATCACCATGACCCTGCTTGCCGCGCGGAAGCATCGCGAAAGCGGGACACCTGAAACCTCGCACCTGACACTTCCTCATTACAACGCCGACGGCGACACCCCCACACTCAAAATACTGCACGCCTGGATCACATTCAGCCCCAGCCTTTCCGCCTCCACCAGAACTTCGTCCGATTCCGTCCCGGGATTCAGCCAAAGCTCATCACACCCGCGCGCCGCGATATCCGGCAGAACCTTCAACAAAACCGGCGGCGGCAAATACACACTGATAAGATTCGGCCGGACCGGCACATCCCGAATGCGTTTAAACGCCGGCAAATCTTCAATCTCCGTTTCTTTGGGGTTCACCGGATAAACCGTGTACCCCTGCTGCAAATAAGCGCGCACGGCTTTGTTGCCGTATTTATGCCGGTCGTTAGACGCCCCAATGACTGCGACAGATTTCATTTCTGGATAAAAATAGCGAAACATGGGGAAAGTTCAACACGCCGGAAGAAAAATGGTGCGCGATAAGTCTTCGTAGTCGGGGTTGCCTTGAAAATGCAAACGAGGGTGTTATCCATGCAAATTGTGGCATTTCTCATGTCTGCTGGCGTGTCGGAGGCGGATGCTTGCTGGGCTTTCGCGATTAGCTGCTTCATTGCTGCTTGTTCTTCTTTGCTGCTAACAACGACCGGTTTATCCCTAAACGATGACGTATCAACCCCCTGTTTTTCTAAATCACTTGATTCTTCTGCGGTCAAGATTCGTGTCACGGGAACGTCCGCATCAATCATCATTCCCGAAGGATCTATGTTTTGAGCGCGTACCTGATCTGCTTCCATTTCAGGTAAGCGGGCGAGGCTTATGAGGCGGCGTTACCACTAACACATCATTAGTCGCAGCAGAGAGGTGAAGCAATAGACAACTTGCCACTAGCCAAGCCAATATAACCCGACATTTTTTCACAAGGGTCATTTTGTCCAAATGTTATTGAAACTCATGGCGAAATTCTTTGTTTAATTATTGTTTGGAGATTTGTTACCCTCTTTCTTACCCCTTTTTAAGGGTATTACCCTCTTTCGCCATTTCGCCCCCGGGCCGCGGCTAAGACATTCGATGCGCCCGGCAGATTTCAAATCGCGCAACAAGCGCCGGATCATGTCGCGGCTAACACCGGGGCAGGCGCGTTCCAGATCGGTAATGCCAAATTCACCGGCGGCAGATTCAATTGCGTGTTCGACCAGTTCGGTTTTTGCGCCCCGTCGGGATTTCATGTTGCCGACGCGTTGCTCAAACTCGCCATAGGCGCGACGGGCGATAGCGAGAAAATGATTGAGCCACGGGAGCAGATCGTGCTTGCTGTCGTGCCAGCGGTGGGAGCTTTTTTGCAGGACGTGGTAGTAATCTTCCTTCGCCTCTTCGACAAGCCGTTCCAGGCTGACGTAGCGTCCGACTTCGTAGCCATGCTGGTAAAGGGCAAGCAAGGTCAAGAGGCGGGACACCCGCCCATTGCCGTCACGGAATGGATGGATGCAAAGAAAATCGAGAATGAATGCACCGATTGCCACCAGCGGCGGGATGTGATCCTGATCAATGGCATGGCGATAGACGAGGCAGAGTTCGTCCACGGCGGCGGGCGTGGCTTTGGCAGAGACACATTTGAAACGTATGACAGGCGCAGCATCAGGCCGGAGTTCGACGACTTCGTTATCCACTGTCTTGAACTGGCCAGCGTCACCGCTGCCTTCCTGACACAGCTTGTGTAAGCGGCGCATCAAGTCAGGGGTAATTGGCAGATTTTCCGCTTTAGTGTGGATCAGATTCAACGCTATGCGGTAGCCAGCGATTTCCTGTTCGGAACGGTCTTTGGGACGGGCATGACCAAGGACGAGTGGGCGCAAACGGCCGGCGGCGACGGTTACACCTTCGATGCGGTTGGAGGATTCGACGCTTTGCACCAACGCCATTTCACGGAGGGCTTTGAGCACTTGCGGCGACTGGCGGGTGTAAAGCGTTTGCTTGCCCTTGGCTTCGGCGAGATCGTTGAGCAGCCAATTGGTGCTCATCGGCACGGCGAAGTCGCGAAGCCGGTGATTGCGGAACGAATTCATCAGGTCAAGTTGTGGTCATCGTATTTCAAAACTAGAGGCGGGCAACCATAAACCTCCCTTGAAAAGCGCTTGTCCAATACGCAAGGTTCTGCCAGTGTATTCGCCCGCAAGTGCGCGGTTAGCTCAGTGGTAGAGCATTACCTTGACACGGTAGGGGTCACAGGTTCGAACCCTGTATCGCGCACCATTTTTCAATATTGGACAGGACACGACACGCGGCGTCAAACAGAGACAATCCACCTTTGTTTACAGGTGCTTTGTCGTCTTTCAAACTCGCATTCGTTGGGACAGGCGAGGACAACGAATGACCCTCTGCGACTAATTTTTGTGAGGCTATTTGTGAGGCTGGAAAATTCACCTTTTCAATCGCGCTCCGCAATGGAAGCAATGAAGTGTCAGTATACGTTTTCGCGGTGAGACGCGGATCGTTGTGGCGCATCAGTTCCATGGCTTCCCGTTGAGAAACACCGGCACGATGCAAATTTGTGCAGAACGTATGCCGCAGCGAATGAAAATCCACGACCCGACTTTGCGAATCAACCTTGGTAATCTTCGCAGCTTTCAAATGCGAATTGAACAACTTGGAGCGCGGCACCAGGCCATTGAAAACCAAATCACCCGCCGCCGAAGCAGCAGGCCGGAACGCAACCAGCGCGGCGACCAGAGCAGGATGAAGTGGCAAGCATGCTTGTTTATGGTTTTTGCTGACGGACGCTCGCACCGTGACGGACGGTTTTTCGCCGGTCAAATTAATGTCACCCCAACGAAGCTCTTTCAATTCACCTTGCCGAATTCCCGTTAATGCCGCCGTCAGATAGACGATTCTTTGCGGACCAGCCACAGAAAGTAGTGCCCCAAGTTCAGAATCATCATAGGCGCGCCTGGGACGCACTTCGCGCCCTCTCGTTTCGACTTTCCGCACCAAGGCCAGTGGATTAGCTGCGATGCGACCTTGAGCCAATAGCCAGCCCCCAAAGCCTTTTGCGCAAATCAGATACTCATTGAGTGTTTTGGGCGCATTATCCCGCGAGCTGCGCCACTTGACGAATGAGTCAGCCGTCATGTCCTGCGGCATTTCCCAACAGCATTCGGTGATAAGCAAAATCAGCCGGTTCTCAAATTCAGCGATGTATTGACCATTTCGCCCTTTTGCTTTCAGGTCGCCGATAAAATCCCGCAGGTGATTAACCAGCTTGCACTGCGCCGCATCGCGAGCCGCCTTTGCGGGTATCAGGCCAGCCCGTTCATGTTCGCTCTGGCGTAGCAATTTTGAGCGCTCGGTTTCAGCCGCTTGCCGGTCAGAGACGCCGAGGGAAATATCCTGAATTTTACCATCTGCCGGTCGCAGGCGAAATTTCCACCGCCAAATCCGCGACCCCTTTGGTTTGAATAAAGAGTTAATCATACGACTTCTCCCCGCAACTGAGTGAAGTAATGGTGAATCTCACTTTCCAGCATTCCGACAGCGCGGCCTAAGTGCTTTAGCTGCGGCAGTTCTTTGCTTTCCGATTTTCGCCGGATAGTTCGCGCGCAAACGCCGAACGTTTTTTCCAGTTCCGGCATTCTGACCAAGCGATCATTTGCATCGTGACCATTCATTTTTTACGTCTCGGATTTTTGGCTTTCACTGTTTTCTTTGCCAATTTTTCAACCTGCTCTGGTCCTGCCGTTTGTCCCGATGAATGGGCTACATGTGTCACTCGGTCATTCAGAAGCGCGTCCCTATAGCTTTCATTTTCTTCAACTTCTTTGTCATGTTCAGCAACTAGGTGCGCTTCATAATCTGAAACAGTTTTGGAATAGGCTCGATAAACAGCGTTGTGGTCAGCCTCGATGCCATATTGCTTTAGCCATTCCGCAATCTCACGAAAGGTGAATCGCTTGTTTTTCAATTCGCAGATTGCATCAATGTAGTCATCCAGTTGACGGGGCGATGGTTCGTTTAGCGCCTCGCGCAGGACGATGTCTGGCGGGGCCGGATTGTCGAATTCGTTTGTCATAGTGACAGAACAATATCGAACATTTACGAACATGTCAAACATAAAGTATTTTTCAGAACAAGTACGCCGTCTTTTAATTTGTGAGACAAAGGAATTCTTGATAATGCTCGAAGTGAAACTTTTGAATAAAACGGCCTATATGGTAAAGCGTAGCGTTTTGTTGGCTTGGCTTGTGGCAAGTTGCTTATCACTTAGCCTCTGTGCTGCTACAAACGACGTATCAGGGGTGATAACGCCGCCGCCGCACGTGCCCAGACCTCTCACCCAAACGGAGGCGGACGAGCTACGGTCTGCAAATATAGATCCCACGGGAATGATGATTGATGCAGACTTGCCTGTGATACGCCTACTCACAGACGAGGAATTGCGGAAATTGCAGAAAGAAGGCATAGATGTAACTCCGCTTACTGGCACACCGGTTCTTATATCAAGTCCACAGGAAGTAGCGGCCATGAAGGAACTGATAGCGAAAGCTCGAAACGGGGCTGCTCCAAAAACACCGCCGCAGGTTGGAAATGATGTGTTTTGGATGGATAGTTTTCTGGGGTCCACAAATGTATGTATACCGGGCAAGCTGGTAAGCGCAAAGAAGGACGCACTCACCTTTCAAACGTTTGGGAAAACTTATGAATATTCCGGCCATTTTACAGTTCTTTTAAACAAGCCGCGCGAACACAAAAATCCATATTTTGGTTTTGGCTCACCCCCTAAAGCCAAGCTTGTCATTCTCGAAAGTTTAAACGGGGCGACAATGCCTCTGCCGGATGCAACTATTTGGGAACAAAGCGGCGGATTTATCAATGTTGTGTCAGGCGAAAAGGAGTGGATTTATTCGGGCACTTATACCGTTCAAAACTAGACCTCTCAATCAATTGCAGAATCAGCTAAAGCCACCTGCCGACTGGAAGAAGCCCATGGTGGCTAAGAGGCGCGCGCGGTAAAGACCCCATCCTTGGGTGCTTTTTGCTGTTGAAGATTAACCCACTTTTTACCCTGATACCCATAGAATGTTGCGTGTAGCAGGCTCGGGTTTTGAGGAATATTGGCTTTAACGAATTCCCTCGCTTCCTCTTCAGTATCAAATTGCTCAGATGTTTTTTCTCCATCGCGAGCGAATTTGACAATAAACGGCTTATCCGCAACTTGATACACTTCATCCAACATTCCATTATAACCGTCACAATTATCCATATTCTTGGAACCTAGCACTGGTTCCCCTGAATCTCAAACACAGTAATCCTCGCTTACATCGGCGAACGCGAATCCCATTGGGACAGAATGAATCTTCAAGCCATCGGGGAGCATGGGCGCGCTGCGCGCGCCTATGCTCTCCCGAATCGGTTGCCGCATCACTACCGCCGAGTATTCGACTAGGCAGTGACAAGTGTATCCGTTACCCGTGCGTGATTCGCCGGGTCCCAGATTGAATGCGACAGCATCACCTCATCCGCCGAATGCGAAAACTTCGTGACCTCGTAAAGATTCGCGCCGGCATTCGCCACACAGAGGCATTTGAGTAAGTATTCGAGGCCTTGTTCCCTCGAATCGTATTCTCTGACACGAGCCATACCGCCACCGATTCTTTCCCATTGCGCCTTGATACTCATTGATGTGGCGACCTGGACGGCAAACGGCGGTAGACCCGCGACCAGAAAGTGAAAGTGAAGGCGTCCGCCAATTTCTCCATGCTCTTGACGCAAAACCCAAATGCACTTGCGAAAGGGAACTTTGTGCCAGCGGCATAATTGGCGGACGAGGGCAAAAAACATAGACAGCCTAACACGTTCAGGCAGACGGGCGCTTTTAAAGGTCAACGTCCCGAAGAACTGCCAATGGACGCGTTGCAGGGTATATGTCAGAGCCGTTTCCATTATGCTCCGACTTTGGTGATGGCACCCGTCATGCGGATGCGGCCGGAGAACCCTTGGCTCATGTCACGGACATTCAGCTCAACTTGCTTGTCCACAAGGCTTGAGCCGTATTTGCTCAGCTCGTCCGCCGTCATCTCGTAATCGAATGAATTACGAAGTGGAGGGCGGGACTGGTCCTGACAAACCAATAAATGGAGTGTTTTGGATCCCTTTTTGGTGTCGAATGTCTCTGTGACCTTGTCAATGGCCGTTGCTTTGATTTGCATAACTTTCTTTCTTTTCGGCGTGGTTTGGAAATCCCGTCCGTGCCGAGTGCGAACAGGGAATGCTTGTAGAGGGGGCTGCGCCCGAAAACCCTTTTAGTCCTTTGGCCGGACAGGCCGATATGAGTTGGCGATTCATCGGCTGTCCTTTGTGGAATCTACGATTGCAAGAATTGCGGCCTTGAGCGGGGCAGACAGCTTGGGCCATGAATCCACAATCAAATCAAGGCTTTGGAGCGCCTGCCATTGTTCTTGTGAGGCTATTTGTGAGGCTGCATCTGAATTCCCCAATGATTTAGAGGTTTGTTGCAAGTTCGAACCCTGTATCGCGCACCATTTTTCCCCCAATTGCGACCATTCATCCACAATCTGTCGTCCCAACCACTTGCCATCTCCGCCAATACTTGACGCAACACGCAACACGGACCACGCCTCCCCGTCATTTCAATCCTTTTCCGTTGACTCCACCCGCCCTGCGATGAATCGTAATCGCCGCCATGTCACACGTTCAACGCGCTTTGCTTTCGGTCTCCGACAAAACCGGCCTCGTCGCCTTCGCCCAATCGCTCGCGGCCGCTGGCGTTGAACTCATCTCCACCGGCGGCACGGCTAAAGCCTTGCGCGACGCCGCACTCACCGTCAAAGACATCAGCGAACACACCGGCTTTCCGGAAATGCTTGATGGACGTGTGAAGACGCTGCACCCAAAAGTCCACGGTGGCCTGCTCTACATCCGTGGCAACCAAACCCACGAAGCCGCCGTCAAACAACACGGCATCACGCCCATCGACCTCGTCGTCGTGAACCTCTATCCGTTCGAGGCCACGGTGGCCAAACCCGGCGTTGCTTTGCACGACGCGATTGAAAACATCGATATCGGCGGCCCCTCCATGCTCCGCAGCGCAGCCAAAAATCACGATAGCGTCACCGTCATCGTAGACCCCGCCGATTACGCGGAAGTGGCGAAGCAGATCACCGAAACCGGCAATACCACCCTGGAACTCCGGCGCAAACTCGCCGCCAAAGTTTTCGCGCGCACCGCCGCCTACGACGGCGCCATCGCCGCACACCTGCAAAAGGAATTCACCAGCGATCACAACGCGTTGCCGGCCTCGCTCACCATCTCCGCGCCACTGGCGCAGCCATTGCGTTACGGCGAGAACCCGCACCAGGCCGCCGCGTTGTACGGAAAATTTCCCGAATTCTTCCAGCAGCTTCACGGCAAGGAATTGTCGTATAACAACATCCTCGACCTTACCGCCGCCGCGCAATTGATTGAGGAATTTGACGGCCATTCGCCAACGCTGGCCATCCTCAAGCACACCAACCCTTGCGGTGTCGGCCAGGCAGGCACGTTGCGGGACGCCTGGGACGCAGCGTTCGCCACCGATAAACAGGCCCCGTACGGCGGAATCATCGTGGTGAACCAGCCGCTCGATGGCCCCTGCGCCGAGGCCATTGCCGAAATTTTCAGCGAAGTCATCGTCGCGCCGGACTTCAAGCCGGAGGCACTGGCCATCCTGCAAAAAAAGAAGAACCTGCGACTGCTGCGCGTCTTGAAGCCGTTGAATCCCGCCGCCGCAAAACAGTTCGATGTGCGCAGTGTGGGCGCCGGTTCGTTCCTCATGCAGGAACGCGACGTGAAAAAGACCCGCGCGGAAGATTTGAAGATTGTCACCAAACGCAAACCCACGGAAGTAGAATTGCGGGCGATGCTGTTCGGCTGGGGCGTCGTCAAGCACGTCAAGTCCAACGCCATCGTGTATGCGAAAGCCGGCCGCACCCTCGGCATCGGCGCCGGCCAGATGAGCCGCGTGGATTCCAGCCGCATCGCCGTCTGGAAAGCAGGCGAAGCCAAACTGTCCCTCCACGGCAGCGTGGTATGCAGCGATGCCTATTTTCCGTTCCCGGACGGATTGATCGCCGCCGCCGAAGCCGGCGCAACCGCCGCCATCCAACCCGGCGGTTCCGTGCGTGACGCCGAAGTCATCGCGGCGGCAGACGAGCGGAATCTGGCGATGGCCTTCACCGGCACCCGCCACTTCCGCCACTGAGGTCGTAGCGCAGATTTTCAATCTGCCGTATCGCCGAATTACATTCGGCAGGTCACTGCATTTCCGAAGCTCAGACGAAATTCGAGCGATGTCCCAGTGAGCTTTCGCCCATTGCCCTCCCGAACCGGATTCGCTCGTGCTGTGTTACTTCATCTGCCAATGATTCTCCCTCTCCCGCAGGGAGAGGGCCGGGGTGAGGGGGAAACCATCGTCTATTTTTATTACTCATGTAGGATGCAGGTAGTAGGACATCAGACCGCAAATCCTGCCAGCAGCAACCCTACGCCGACATCCAATAGATCAACGCGATCTGTCCCAGCGAAACCAGGACGATGAGCAGCCAGACAAACAATTCGCGCCGGGTCAGGCTCCTCTGAGCCACTTCACCCAGCCAAAAGCGGATTTTAATCGAACCCAATTCAATCAAGTCGCCGTTGCGCAACACTGCGGATTGGGCGGGCGCCCCATTGATGGTGGAAACGGCATCCGGTTGGGTCGCCACCACGAAACCTTCGCCCGGCTGAAAATCGATCTGAAGATGTTTGTCCCAGACACCCGGTTCCTCCATCTGCAGGTCGGAACCTGGCAGGCGCCCCACCAGAAAAGGAAAACGGCGGGCCGCCACAACGGCGCCCGCCATTTTTCCGGAAAGAATCTTAAGCTGAATCATTACCAGAGACGACGCGGTACAACGATCTTGTCACCCGGGTAAATCTTTACGTCATAACGCGGGTCATCCACCGCCTTCACCGCATTGATGATCTGGGTTTTGCCATTACGGATCAAATGCACACGCGTACGCTTGGCATATTCCGTGAAACCGCCGGCCGCCGATAGGGCCTGGACGATGTCCATTTCGCCCAAATAAAGCTTGGGACCACGCGATTGGACCTCCCCATCCGTATAAAAATAACGTTCCTGGTCCCTTACTGTTACGGTGATGTTGTTATAAAATTTTTCATACTTTGCCTGTAATTCCTTTTGCAGGTCACCCGGGCTCTTGCCAGCCGCCTTTATCACGCCGACCAGCGGCATAGTGATGGTCCCATCGTCCTTGATCCGCTCTTCGTAAGGAGGAGGTGGCGTCGTCGGCATCGAAAACATCACATCGATGGTCTCACCGACGGCAAAGACATTGGGATTATTTGTGGGGATCGGTTCTCCACCTTTATTCTTGGTGACCCCTGCGCAGCCCGCCACCAATAACATTATAACGACACAGCCCAGGATTGTTATACATTGTGTCGCATTTCGCGACCGATTTGTCATTTGCATCCTTAAATCCCTGCTTTCCTTTAATACTTTTGTTTGATTTCCGTGGGCTTATCGGCAGCCGCATCGGCAGTCCCCCCGGCCTCAGCCGCAGGAACCTGATCCTCATCACGGGAATAGTAATAATAACCGTGATAATAGCCACTATAGTAATAGTAGCTCTCGTCCTGTGACATATTTATGTTGTTGAGGACGATCCCGATCAAATTCCCACCTACCTTTTCGACCATCTGCTTGGCCCGGATGTTCATCGGCTGCGGATAACGGCGATATTGGATCACCTGCACGGTCATATCCACTTCGCTGGCCAGCACCGAGGCATCGCTCACACCCATGATGGGCGGCGAATCGAAAAATACGAAATCATAACGGCGTTTAAGTTCGGTGATCAGCTCGCGCATCTGGGCAGAACTTAAAATACTGAGCGAACTGCTCGGCAATTTTCCGCTCGGCAGCAGATCAAGCGACGGCAGGCTGGTCCGTTGGATCACCTCTTCAAGGGTGTTCTGCTTCAACAAACAGTTGGTCAGCCCGAGGCTGTTGCTGAGCTTCAGCATTTTATGCAGCGTGGGGCGGCGCAAGTCCGAGTCGACCAACAGGACACGATCACCGGATTGGGCGAACGCCGTGGCCAGGTTGAGAATCGTTGTCGACTTTCCTTCGCCTGCCCCTGCGCTGACGACACACACCGTGTTTAATTTGTCATCCTTGCGGGAGAATAAGAGATTGGTTCGCAACACCCGATATGCCTCCGCGTGGGGGCTTTCTGCTCCTTCGGCCAGCAGCACGCCCACGTTTTGCGGAATGACACCCAGGACCGGCGCCTGCAATGCCCGCTCCACGTCATCAATCGTTTTGACACTCGTATCAAGATATTCGATAAAGAAAGCCAGACCCACACCCACCACCAGGCCGATGACGATGCCCAAAATGATATTCATTGTTTTCTTAGGTCGAACCGGGACTGGATCAGGTTTGGCGGGTTCCACCTGTTGCACCACTGCGGTCATCGGCAGCCGGGTATCGGTGGAGGTCGACAGGATTTTCATCTCGAGGATGTTCAGGAATTTTTTGGACCGGTCGAGTTTGTCCTTCGCTTCGTAATATGGCCGGGTTTCTTCTGCCCTTCTTATGTCGGTCTGCTTGGCATTTTCCAGCTTGGCCCTTTGTGCGTCCACCACGGCTTTAGTGGCGGCTAATTTAGTTTCCATTCCCACCATGATGCCATCCACGCATTTGTCGATCTTATCATTCAGGTCGGCAATCGCATTCGTCGCCGTTTGGTACACCGGGTTCTCCGGTTTTGTATCAGCCTCGACCTGCAGAAATCTCTGCTGCGCCATGTTCAATTGATCCAGCAAGGACATCAATTGTGAATCCGGATTATCCACCGCCCGGGGAAGGACGGTCCGGAGCTTTTCCTTGCTCATGCCCGAGAGTGTCGCAATGTTCGTTGCGAGCTTTTCATAATCAATTTCAAATCCATTCAACTGGGATTGAATCTCAGCGACCACACCTTGTTCGATAGTCTGTCCCGGACCGGAACTATTGGGGTCGGAATCAGGAATATTGTACATTTTGCGCAGCTCTTCGACTTTCCTGGATTCGTCATCGATTTTCTTCTCCTGCTCCGTTTGCTCATCTTTCAACGCAGCCACACCGCGATTTTGCAGCTTGTCGTAATCCTCTTTGCGTTTTTCGCTGTAGGCGTCAGCCAACGCGTTAGCCAGGTCCGCCGCTTCCTGCGGTTTATCGCTATAAACAGTGATGTCGATCAGCGTCGTATTACGCACCGGGTTCAATGACAGGCGTCCCCGGAGATAGCCTTCGGAATCCGTCGTTTTGAAAACGCTGTCACCACCGCCGAACTTGCGGCCCCATACCTTGTTCAGATCGAGATTGTTGATCACCCGGTCCAATACATCGGCCGACTTCATTATTTCAAATTCCGTTTGGATAAAATACGGATCATAGCTCCCTTCATTGGCATGGGTTTCCAGTCCGCTCGTATCCGGGTTGCTGTGCGTAACCTTGATCCTGGCGGTGCTGGCAAACTGTTCCGGCAAAATGAAAGTGACGATGGTTGCGGTGACGAACACCAATAAGAACACGGCCAGGATGACGGTCTTACGTATGCGGATGATTCGCCAGTAATCAAGGAAATGCAGGCGGTTTTCCTGCTGCGGAACGGCTTTTAATGGATCCATATATAAAAAATAGGGGGCCAGTCAAATTAGCCGGCCCCCAGAGCTAGCTGTAATCTATCAATACGAGATGGTTCCGCCAAGATAAACAGTGTTCTTCTCATAACTCCCACCGGCCAGGGCGGCATCCACCCGATCATAACTATAACCACCATGCATGGAAAAGAAGTGGGTAAAGCGATATTCCAGATCAATGTTCATGCTGTAATACAAATCCTCATTCCCATTCAACGTATTGCCCGGAGCATTGATCACAGCATCCTGGAACGTTCCCGTAAGTGTGCCATAAAGCTTGGGGGTGAAACGTTGATGAACAGTGCCAAAGACGACTGATGTGTCGGAATCATCAACAATACTCGTGCCGGTGGCACCGGCGCGGTCATTCGAGCTGCGGTCATGGCTAAAGCCTAGTGAAATATAACTTTCCTCGGCATACGTCCAATTCAAATTCAAATTGACATAGGGCGCAATCGTGGTGGTTCCATTCGGATCGTTGTAGTTGTCGGTATAGCGCGCGCCAACTTTTATCGAGCCGGTCAGGCTCGGCAGAAAACTGTGGGTCGCTCCCACGTAACCATAATGCGAATAGCTGTTTCGCACACTACTTTTGTAAACATTCATATTACCCGTGCCAACGGAATTAGTCGGGTTAATCGCCTGAATTGCCTGATTTCCGGTGTATTCCACGTCTGTGAATTGATAACCTACAATCAGTACCGTTTTGGATGTTATGGACCAATGAGTGTCCAGATGAACCGATTGTTCGATACGATTTTCTTGGCCTGCCAGGCTGGGCGTGATTTGGCTTGGATGAGGAAAGAATCGGAATGGCGGTACGGTAGGGAAGTCGATAAAGGTGCCGTCCCAATTTTGAAAGCCGGGCTTGTGCGCTTCATAATCCCAAAATGAATTATCATAACCGAGTTCCAGCCCGAACAACGGCGTCAATTGAGCATCAAAAACAACCGACCCATAGTTATGGATGTTGTTTCCAGAAACGCGAACCGGGTCTGCAATGGCGCCCACTTGTTGAAGCCTGTCTGGATCCTGGCCGATGACAAAGGTATCGTTCACCGAAATGCTATACTTTTCTGAGAACTGGTGCTGCAAACCCAGGTCAAATTGATGAATCTGGTCGAAATGAGAAGAGTTTCCAGCTGGCGGCACGTCATAATAAACGGCGTCGTATCCATAACTCGCCGTAAAATCTGTCTGGGGAGAGGCCAGATGCAAACGTACGATCGGATTGACGTCAAACCCGTATCCGTCACGCCCGTGGGGGACGCTATCTTTGTTATCCGTATAGAAGCCGCGGAGAGACAGCGAAACGCTCCAGGGCTTGCCCGGGTCCAAAGGAGAAAAAGCATCTGCAAACATCGAAACAGTGCTGGCCCCCAGCGCCGCCAAACCCACAGACACAAAAATCCTTTTCATAGTTTTTTTAACCGGTTGAACAAACCTCGCCACCTCTGGCGTTTTAAATGCAATTCGGTATCTTCTTTACTGTAATTCACTGACTTCTGTCAAATTATTCTTCCGATTTGTTTTGGTTGGCTCATGGCAAAATTCGCCGGTTAAACACCCCTTGGACAAGTGCCAGAACATTTTGTTCAACCCGGGATTTCGTCATTATTAAGACGGTCATCCCTGAAAAATGTTCCACCTTATGTTGAAGGCAGGTTCAAGGTCTGGCCCGCCCGCAGCTTCTTCGGCTCCACTGTCGGATTGATTGACATCAGGGCATCCAGCTTGACACCGTTCTTCCTCGCGATGGAAGCCATCGTGTCCCCCGGCTGAACCTTATACGTCCGGCTTCCCGGGCTAACCGTTGTGCCACGAGGTGTTTGGGCGGTCGTCGTTTGCCCGGATCCGGCCGTGCCAACAGTAGATTGCGTCACCACATTGGAACTGGCCGTCAGATCCGGTCCCGTGGGAGGTGGAATGGAGCGATCCTTATAGTAAGCCCGCCAACGCTCCACCTCATCCCGCAAGCTTTTGTTTTCGTCAACCAGTTTGCCCAATTCATGTTGCTGTGCATCGCTTATCGGGCCCAGCGACACCGCCCGCGCCAGAACTTGTTTACAACCAAGGATATGCTGCTTGATCACTTCCGCATTATCGGAATCGGGGCGCAGGGCCAGATATTTGTCGTAATGGTAGATCGCCGCCGCGGCATCCGTGTCGTTGCGTTCGTAAAGCAGCCCCAGCTCAAGGTGAGCTGCCGAATTATGGGGGTTCACTTCCACCGCTTTCTCATAGGATTCAACCGCCCCCTCAAAATCCATTGCCGTCTCGCGGCTTTTACCCGCCAGATAATACGGCTCCTTTTCCTCATCCAACTGGCTGCGGCTCGATGAAAAACACCCGCTCAGGCTCAAACATGCCAGGCCCAGGAAGGCCACCCGTAAAATTCCGACACGAATCATACGGTCACGTTAAACAAATTAAGCCACCCGCGCAACGGCTCGTTAGCAATCCCGCCAGGCTGTTAGGACTTTTTTTGCTGTGTAAAAGGATTGCGTGTGCCAGTCGTGTCGCCGGATCGCGCGGGTAAAAAAAACGGTGCGACAAATAGATAGACCCAGCCGATCACAAAATGCAGCGCGAATCCCGCCGTCAATTGCACCAGGTCCAGCAGGCCGAGCGCGTACACAAATATTGTTGCCATCAAAAAAAGCGCACCCGGCATCAAGGCCGCGCCCGCCAGTTTCCAGCTCGCCCGGAAGTCCAGGTCGCGATTGGAATAAAAACCGATCAGCCACACCGGAAAAAAATAAATCGTCGCAAGCAATGACCAGCTGATGAATAAACCGGCCAGGACTCCCAGCACGACACCGGCCAGCAACATTGGCTGCCACGCTGCCCACCCCGGTTCCAGTTTGGTGCGATTGAAAGGAAACCAGCCCTCTGGATAATCATACTCAGCATATCCGAACAAGGAATACACACGGATCCGGCTGTCGCCAAACTCCACCTGCACGTGGGCCGGCGATCGGATCGAGCCGGAATTTTCTCCATCCACTGAGAACGCCAGGAAATGTCCTTCCGCCAGCAACTGCGGCGATTCATCTGGCCAATGCAGGTGTTGAAATCGTATCTCGCCCTCGGCCGGAAATTGTTGGATCGCCGAGCGGACCACCGAAAACCAAGCCGTATAAACGAACCAGCCGATCAGGGCAGCAGCCAGAACGGCCACGATGAATTGCACCAGCCAAAGACGCCCCGTCTTCGCCCGCGCAAACGCCGCAACGCCGCGCGGCGTCACCGGCCACCAGGCCGCTTTTAGCCGTTCTTCCATTTCCTCATCAATTGCAGCCCTGCGCCAAAATTCAAGCTGTGTTTTTTCCGTCCATCGCCGGTCGGTAAATTTTGCCGCTTCACTTCGCAGCGGTTACAAGCCATCTTCAATGATAGATGAACGCGGATAAATTGAACCAGTTGCGGATCGAATCGGAAAAAAAGCAGCGACCCCAGCGGGCATTCTGGACGATCATCATCATTGTCCTGGCGATAACGGCGGTCGCGTTATTTTTTGCCTGGCCCCGTGAAAAAGACAGCCGCCGCGCGATGGGTCCGGCCGGAACCAATTCCATGGCCGCAACACCCATGAGCGGCGAATCCACCACCAACACTCCAGCCCCGCCGGTGGATGACAATGTGGTCCTCACCGTCAGTGGTTATATCATCAACCGCCAACGCATCGAGCTTAGCCCGCGCTTCATGGGCGTGGTGACCTGGATCGGCGTCAAAAAAGGCGATGCCGTGACGAATGGCCAGGTCGTGGTGCTCCTCGATGATTCTGAATACAAAGCCCACCTCGCCCAGGCGGATGGCGATGTGGCCACCGCCAAGGCCAACGTGGACAAAGCGCAGATGGATTTCGACCGCGTCAATCAACTCTCCACCATCCAATCAAAACAGGAACAGGACGATGCCCGCATGGCCCTGGAGGCGGCGCGCGCGCAACTGAAATCAGCCGAAGGTGCCCGTAGCGTCATCCAGACCTACCTCGACTGGTGCACCATCCGTTCGCCCATCAACGGTGTCATTTTGGAAAAACTCGTTGAGCCGAATGAACTCGTCACCCCGCAGAGCTTTGGTGGCACAAAGGGTCCGAGCACCGCGCTCATCTCGCTGGCCGACCTCAAAGATCTACAGGTGGAGATCGACGTGAACGAGGCCGACGTTTCAAAAATTCATCTGAACCAAAAATGCCGCGTCAGTCCCGAAGCATATCCCGATAAATCGTACGGCGGATACGTCGCTGAAATCGCACCGGAAGCCGACCGCGCGAAAGGCACCTTGCAGATCAAGGTTCAGATCCAGGACCCCGACAAGTTCCTTACTCCCGAGCTGAGCGCGAAGGTCGAATTTCTTAAGCAATGATTTAAAGCACACTTGCCTTCTCTCCGGGTTTTTGGTTGTTTTCCAGTATCCTGGAAATCAGTACTCGGAGGCAGATATGATGCTCGTTAAAGTTCAATGTGGCTGTGGCCAGAAATATTCTTTTGATGTCGAACCTGCGGGTGGAGTCATGCCTTGGCCAGTCGCGTGCCCGGTCTGCGGCGCGGATGGGACGGCCGAAGCCAACACAATCATCGCTCGCACTTTGGGACCATCCGCAGCAGCACCACCGGCACAAGCCAGAACCACCGTCGCTGCGCCTATCGCATCAACTGCCCCGACCAGATCGTCGATGCCAACACCCGCACCCATTTCACTGCTTAAACAAGCCGCCGCCCGCGATTCAGAAGGTGACAAATGGAAATGGTGGTATTTCATCCTCGCCGGTATTTGCATCGGCGGCTATTCCATCTGGCAGGCTTACGATCAACACCGCCTCAAACCTTTGGGCGAACTGTTCTTCGCCGTCTTTTGCATTTTCATCGGCATTTGGGATTTCCAGCACAAGCGGAGAAAGAAACGGGAGGCACTTAAACAAACCCAGCCATGACGATTGATATTCCACAGTTGATGAAGTTGTCGCAGGCGGAATTGGATGAACTGTTCCGCAAAAGTCCGGCCGGTCCCATCCCTAATGGCGAAGCGGAAGGCACTGCCATCGTCGCTCCTGGTACCAGGTTGGAGGAAACAGCGGCGAAATTCATCCACCTGGTCGCGTGGCAGGGAAAAATCTTTGATGCCGCTAAAGGCGAATTGCGAAATAAAATCCTGCTGTTCGGCCTGACGGGTGTCACCGCCAAAGTTTACAAAGACAAAAGCTGGTTTGACGGCAAAGAATGCATCGCGCTCGATTATTCCAAAACATCGCTCATTGCCCATTGGGTGCGGGATGAAATTCGTGAGGTTGCGCCCGGCATCTACCTGGGAATCGTTTTCTGGAGCAAAAAGAAGCTCATCGATTTCGCCCTCAAATTTCCCAACGCCCAAACGCGTTGAGACGCTACGCCGATTCCAAAATAATATTCGCGTATTGGGTTGTATCACCCGTCCGGATGAGACCGATGGCCTGCGGAACGCGCTTCTTGAACTTCACGTGCGGCTCGTGAGTGAGTTGGATCCCTCTTAGAACATCGGCGAATGCGGCTTGGGTCTTTTTCTCGTTCGCACGCAAAAATTCTCGGGCCATCCAGGCTCTGCCCGTGACGAAGTTGGGGCGCAGGGCGCGCAACACCTCGAGGACAGTGGGCACATCATCCACAAGCGAAATATCCACCGTCTCGATCTGCGGCCAAAACGGGAAGCCGCGATCAGCGATAACCAGGGTATTGGTGTGACGCACGCGCGCGATAAGTGAAAGTATCCTCGGATTCAAAATTCCGGTTTTGAGCATGGGACAGCTTAGAAATTTTTAAGCCGCACGCACGAGATATTTCCACCCTGCGCCCACAAGCATCTCGCCAATCGCAAGGTTTTCTGGTTTCTTTCCGGTTCGATGGACCGCGATCTTTCCAACCGGCTGCGCACCCTGCTGGGGCTGGCGCGCCTGTCCGGGCTTCCCACAGTCTGGTCGAGCTGTCTGGCGGGCTGGTGGCTGGGCGGCGGTGGAAATTTTTGGAAACTGTCCTGGCTGCTTTCGGGCACGAGCGCCATTTATCTTGGCAGTTCGTTCTTGAATGACGTGTTCGACGTGGAATTCGACCGGCAATTCAACCTGAAGCGCCCCATTCCCCTTGGAGCTATCTCCAGCCGGGCAGTGTTGCGGTGGGCGTGGACATGGCTGGCACTGGGCGGATTGTGCCTGTTTGTCCTGGGATTCAAGGCCGGTTCATTAGGTCTGGCATTGATCGCGTGCGTGGTCATCTACAACGCGCTGCATCGAGCAGTAACGATTTCCCCGTGGTTGTTGGGCTTGTGCCGTTTCCTCGTTTATCCGATCGCGGCGGCGACGGGTTTTTATGGAATCAGCGGCCTGGGAATATGGTTCGGGCTGTCGCTGGGAATCTATGCGACGGGCTATGGATTTTTTGCGCAACGCAAAAGTTCCCGGGAGCAAATGCCCCCATGGCCGATCGCTTTTTTGGGTTTTCCTGTTTTCTTCGCCTTGTTGATCAATGCAGGCGCCTATCGGCAAACGGCCGTCATAGCCAGTCTGTTCTTGATCGCCTGGGTGGCCTTGTGCATACGACCGCTCTTCCAACAACCCAACGCTAACCGGCGCGGCGGTTCTGCCGGATTGTTCGCCGCGATTATTCTGGTGGATTGGTTGGCCGTCGCGCCCTTATGTCCGCGGCCAATGCATGTGTTTTTTTGGCTTTTGTTCGCCGTCGCCCTGCTGGCGCAACGCTATATTGACCGTTGAGCCGTTAAATCGGCACTACCGGGCCCAATTGTACAAAACACCGTTTATGGGAGTATATTGGGCAGGCGCGTGGCTTCGAAAACCTCAATGCGATGACATTGACTTTTTACCCCCGCGCCTCAAATATTACGGACGGTTTAAACCATTATGAGTGAAAGCGGTCTACAGACTAAGTCTCTGACACACATGGAAGAGATCAAGGCGGCAATTCCGACCGTCGCGGGCACTATTGCCGCGACCATCGCCGATCCTGATGCCGACCATTTTTCGGAGGATGACTATCAGTTCCTTAAATTCCACGGTTGCTACCAGCAGGACGACCGGGATCTGCGTAAGACGGGCAAAAAATACATCATGATGGTACGCGCCCGCATCCCCGGCGGCGTGATGACCGCGCACCAATGGCATACGTTCGACCGGTTGGCCACGCAACATGCCAACAATACTTTGCGCATCACCACGCGCCAGAGCATCCAATTTCATGGCATCCTCAAATCGAATTTGCGAAACGTTATCCGTGGCATCAATGAGTGCCTGCTCTCCACGATCTCTGCTTGCGGTGACGTGAGCCGTAACGTGCTGGCCCCGCCCACGCCGGCGCATACCCGGGTGCGTGACCAGGTCTATCAGGATTGCGTCAAAGTGGCCGATGCCGTTCGTCCGGAAACCAAAGCCTATCATGCCATCTGGATCGATGGCGTGCAGTTGGACCTGAACAGCGAGGAAAACAAAAAATTTGTCGACCCCCTGTTCGGCGCTACCTACCTGCCCCGCAAATTCAAGATCGCATTCGCGATTCCGCCGTCGAACGACGTAGATGTTTTCACCAATGACGTGGGCTTTATCGCCATCATCGAAAACGAAAAGCTGGTCGGTTATAACGTCGCTGTCGGGGGTGGCATGGGCCGCAGTCACGGCAATGACGCCACGTACCCCCGGCTTGCGGACGTGCTCGGATTTGTCACGCCGGACAAAGTCGTCGAGGTCTCCAAAGCCGTCGTCACCATCCATCGCGATTTCGGCGACCGCACCGATCGCAAACATGCGCGCTTGAAATACGTCATTGAAGAACGTGGCGCGAAGTGGGCACGCGAGGAACTGGAAACCCGCCTGGGCTACAAGCTGCACGAGGCGCGGCCTTACGCGTTCACCACTTCCACCGACCTTTACGACTGGCACAAGGATGTCGGTGGCAAATGGTTCCTGACCCTCTTCGTTGAGACCGGACGCGTGAAAGACGTGGAAGGCCACCAATTGAAGACAGCGTTGCGCCACATCGCGGAAAAATTTCCGAAGGTTGAATTTCGCCTCACCACGAACCAGAACATCATCCTCGCGAATGTGACCGATGAGGACAAACACCACATCACCACCTTTCTGCATGAGCATGGCGTCAAAACGGAGAAACAGCAGACGCTTACGCATCTGGCCGGCATGGCCTGCCCTGCCCTGCCCACGTGCGGCCTCGCGCTCGCCGAATCAGAGCGCATGTTGCCGGGGCTGATCGACCGCATTGAAAAACTGTGCGCCGATATTGGCTTGGGCGGCGAAGAGATCATCATCCGCTCCACCGGCTGCCCCAACGGCTGCGCACGGCCATACATGGCCGAGATCGCGTTCGTCGGCAAAGCTCCTGGGCGCTATCAGGTGTGGCTCGGTGGGAATGTTCCCGGCACACGTCTCAATCGCATCTGGAAAGATGTGGTGAAGGACCCGGACATCGAGCATGAACTTCGCCCGGTCTTATTGCGCTACGCCAAAGAACGCCACCACGGCGAACGCTTCGGCGATTGGTGCGACCGCGTGTTTTTAAAAGAGCAGACGAATTAACGATTAGAACTTTTAGGAAGTTGTTGAGGATCGCATGAATTCGGCCAAAAAACATGAAGAATATCGGACGTTCGGCGGTTACAAATCATTTAATGACAGAGATGTCGCACGCCGCATCTACTGGCAATCACGAACCCCGGGAGAACGCATGGAAGCACTGGAATCATTAAGAATTGCGGTTTATGGCGAAGCGACAATTAACGCCAAAATACCCCGGCTTTTTGGGGTATCAGTATCATGCCAAAGTAAAAGGATGATTTAGCTACATATCTAAATGACTCCCGACCAAATCTCCGAAGCCAACGCCGACCTGCGCGACAGATCGCCGCTGGAAATCGTAAAATGGGCCATCGCACACGCCAAGGGCCGCGCGATTGTTTCCACGAATTTTCGTCCGTACGAAGCCGTCATCCTGCATCTCGTCACCCAAGTCCAGCCGGACATCCAGGTGTTGTGGGCCGACCACGGCTATAATCGTCCGGCCACGTACAAACACGCCGAAGCCTTGCAGAAATCGCTCAGGCTCAATATCAAGGCGTTCGTGCCCCGCATGACCGCCGCGCATTACGACGCCATCCACGGCGGCGCACCCGAACCAACACCCGAGAACGAAGCAGCGCTCAAGGAATTCAGCAAAGTGATGAAGCTCGAACCATTTGCGCGCGGCATGAAGGAACTGGCGCCCGTCATCTGGCTCACCGCCTTGCGGAAGGTGCAGAACCCCAATCGCGCCGGCCTCGATATCGTCGTGGAGGACAAAAATTTCCACACCATCAAGGTGAGTCCCGTCTTCAACCTGAGCGATGCCGACATGGAAGATCATCTGAAAAAGCATAACCTGCCCAACGAGTGGGATTATTACGACCCTGCCAAGGCTGACGAAAAACGTGAGTGCGGTCTGCATGTCAGTTGGGGTGGAAGTGGAATATAGGATTGAAAACGGATTTTCACGCACTGCATAAGCTCTTGTCTTAATTCGTGCAATCCGTGTATGAATTTGGTTTTATAGGCGCGTTTAATGAGCAGTTATCATCTCGATCATTTACAATATCTCGAAACGGAAGCCATCCACGTGATGCGCGAGGTCGCCGGGGAATTCGAGCGTCCCGCCCTGCTCTTTTCCGGCGGCAAAGATTCCATTTGCCTCTTGCGCCTCGCAGAAAAAGCTTTTCGCCCGGCGGAAATCCCCATGCCCTTCCTCAACATCGAGACCGGCCATGAATTTCCCGAACTCCTGGAATTTCGCGATCATCGCGCCAAAGAACTCGGCGCCAAACTCATCGTGCGCACGGTGGATGACGCCATTAAAAAAGGCCTCGCGCATCCGTCACCGGGCGAAATCAGCCGCAATAAATTGCAGACGCCGGCGTTGCTGGGGGCGATTGAGGAATTCCGGTTCGATTGCTGCATCGGCGGTGCGCGCCGCGACGAGGAGAAGGCCCGCGCCAAGGAACGCTTCTTCAGCTTCCGCGATGCCTTCGGCCAATGGGATCCGAAAAACCAGCGTCCGGAGATCTGGAATCTCTACAACGCGCGATTGAATCCCGGCGAGAACATGCGCGTGTTTCCGCTCTCCAACTGGACCGAGATGGACGTCTGGCAATACATCAAACGTGAGAAGCTCGCGGTGCCCACGATTTATTTCAGCCACCAGCGCGAATGTTTTCGTCGCGGCGGCCAATGGCTGCCCGTTCCACCGGCGCAGACCGATGGCAAACCAGATCCTTACGCAGGGGCACGTCCCAAGCCGAATGAGGAGCGTAAAACCGTCGTCGTCCGCGTCCGCACCATCGCCGACATGATCAGCACCGGCATGATGGAATCTCCCGCCGACAGCGTCGATGATATCATCGCGGAGATCGCCGCCGCCCGCGTGACCGAACGCGGCTCCCGCGCTGACGACAAAGCCAGCGAAGCCGCGATGGAAGACCGCAAGAAACAAGGCTATTTCTGACGCTCATGCCACACACGCAACATCCCATCGAGATCCTGCGCTTCAACACTTGTGGAAGCGTCGATGACGGCAAGTCCACCCTCATCGGCCGTTTGCTCTACGATTCCAAATCGCTCATGGAAGACCAACTCGCCACGCTGGAAAATGCCGCCGACCTCAGCGGTGGCGGCCAGATCAATCTCGCCAATGTCACCGACGGACTGCGCGCCGAGCGCGAGCAAGGCATCACGATTGATGTCGCTTATCGCTATTTCGCGACGCCCAAACGCAAATTCATCGTGGCCGACACGCCGGGGCACGTGCAGTACACGCGCAACATGGTCACCGGCGCGAGCACCGCGAATCTTTCCATCGTGTTGGTGGACGCCCGCGCCGGCGTCATCGAACAGACGCGCCGCCACACCTACATCGCCGCACTATTGGGTATTCCGCATCTCGTGTTCGCCGTGAACAAGATGGACCTCATGAATTGGAGCGAAGACCGCTTCGACGAGATCCGCGAGGAGATCGAGGCGTTCCTGCCCAAGCTCGATGTTTTTCGCGACGTAAAATTTATCCCCATCAGCGCGCTGAACGGTGACAATGTGGTGGACGCTTCCAAACACACGCCGTGGTATCCCGGCCCCACCCTGTTGGCGCATCTTGAGACGGTGCACATCGCCAGCGATTGGAACCTCGCCGCGTTTCGTTTCCCCGTGCAATGGGTCAATCGCCCAAACAATCCGCGCGACCCCAAGTTGCATGATTTTCGCGGGCTCAGCGGCCAGATCGCCGGCGGCATCGTGCGCGTCGGCCAAAAAGTGATGGCCTTGCCCAACGGTCTGAAAAGCACCGTCAAAGAGATTTGGACGCTTGATGGCCCGCTGCAGGAAGCGTTCTGTCCGCAATCCATCACTCTCGTGCTGGAGCACGACCTGGACATCAGCCGTGGCGATTTGATCGCCGCCATGGAACAACTTCCCGGCATGACCAGCGACCTGAGCGCGCGCGTCTGCTGGATGCATCAACGCCCGTTGCAAAAGGGCAACAAATATTTCCTCAAGCACACCACGCAAACCGTGCAGGCCATTGTCACCAGCGTCGAGAACCGCATCAACATCCAGAACTTCGAGCCTGAGGCCGTGACGGATGGCTTGCCGCTCAACAGCATCGGCGAAATCAAGCTGAAGACTTCCAAACCGCTGCTCTACGACGGCTACACCACGAACCGTTTAACCGGTTCTTTCATTTTGATCGAACAAGGCACCAACGCGACCGTCGCCGCCGGCATGCTCCTCCCGCCTCTCGAAGCCGTGAAGCCCGAGTACAGCGACTTCGCCATCTAATCGCTCGCGCTGACAGAAACCGCGCGAAGCGTCCCGGAGTGCGGTAGTCCTCCACCGCTTTTTCCATGGCTATTAGAAAAACGGCCGTTCGGAGTTGCCTCATGCATCGCGGGACTTCTGCATCAAGTCGTTTTGTCCCCAGAGTAGTCGTCCCGCTCTGCGGGATCAGTCGCCGCTGATTCCTTACCCTTCGGCCTCCATTACTTCAGTTTTTTGCTTGGATTAAGTCGGATTGACTCGGATCGAGCCTCTCCGTTCCCGGTTATTCCGGTTCCTCCTGTTCAACTGGAAAAAAGGATTCCTTATTTTTGCCACGATTTAACACGATAATGCACGATTCCTTAGGAAATCTGACACGATTGGAAACACGATAAACCTCGATTTTTACCACGTTCACCACGATGAATTTGCCGCAGGGCGCGCACTCCGTTCGCGCCGTCTCATCCCGCATCCCTCTTACCCATGTCAAAGAACTGAACCCAGGATACCAGGATGTTTTACTTTGTCAAATATTTTGTTTTATTTAGACTCCAATGAGCAGCCAGTATCGCCGTAGCCTTGTAGCGCAAAGTGCCACTCTGCTGTATCGCCGAATGGCATTCGGCGAGAGGTGAAAACTTATTGCGCCCTGAAAACAAACCAGCCCCAAACAAACACTTGAATACGCGGAATAATCGACTTAACAATGCCATGCATAGCAAGGTTTGGCCTAACACATGTTAGACCACATAGAGCGCCATGATATTTGCGTTCATCATTCTTCTCGAAGTGGTGGCGGCTACGCTCACCGCGATTGGTTGCCGCTTTTCATATCGCCACCATCGTCGTGCTGGATGGCATCTCGCGTTTTTGGGCGCAGTCATGGCTGCGTTGCTGTTAATTTTCTGCACCGAGGGCAGTTATCTTTTGCATCCAGAACGTTGGAGTTGGGTTGGAGAGCGCAGTAAGGAGTCGCTTCGGTCGGTAGTTTTTTTCTTTGCGTGGCTCACCAGCTTGGCAATTCTTCCAGCGTTGTTTGTGGTTCATCTTTACCACAAGAAACATGAAGCTCTATGACCACATCTATCACTCGATTCCCGCTTCCGTCCGGAATCCCAACTGCGGCTGTAAAGAACGGATTCCTGGAAGTCGCACCCAAGTTCCAGCATCCCCCCGGGCTCCTGAGAAAGTATTTCCTTATCTCCGAAGACGGCAAGACTGCCGGCGGCGTCTATCTCTGGAATTCCATGGCAGAAGCGCGCGCTTTCTCCGAAGGAGTCCTGTGCAAGATGATCAAAGACAAATTCCAGGTCGAACCCTCCATCGAATATTACGAATCTCCGGTGATCGTGGACAACCTTACCTCTGAAATCATTACCGAAGCCAAACATCCCCAAAAGACCTGATCCACTATGGATGATCGAAGCGAAAATAACGGTTTGCAAACCTTCCTTGAGCATTGGTGGTTCCTGCCCCTAGCCATCATTGCCATTCTCGTGTCGCTGGTCCTTAACTTCTTCACGCGGTTGAGCGGCACGCCTTGGATCTGGTGTTATGGCATCAGTTTAGCCATCGCCACAGTCGGCGTTTCTCTGATTTTCTACGCCAAAATCCCACTGTATCAGCAACGCCGATTTCTGACCTTTGGCAGTCAAGCTTTGCCAGAGGGCAGACGGTCATTTTATCGCTGGGGCTACCGTTGCGTTTTGTTTGCGGTCACGTTGCTTTTGTGTTTGTTTTTGTCGAGACCGTAAGCATCAGACATTTTATGAACCCCCAAACACAGATACAAAATCGGAACGAGACGACGAAGCGGGAATCCAGCTCGGACACCCTGCTCGGTTTTGCCGTCCTCGGTTTGTTGGTTGCTGGCACAGTTGGCGTGCTGAAAGCATTGAGCATGGAGAGCGGCTTTGACGTGCTGCTTTGTTTGCTCGGATCAGTCGCCGCATTCGGCGCGGTCTATTACATCCATTTTGGCAAGCGTTGAGTTCGCCGTGATAATGCCGCTTTACAAATCGCTGCAGTCAACCGTTTGCCCCGTCATCACCCGCGAGACCGTTTTATGTTACATCATCGACTTCACCTTTCTCATGCTGCCCATCGCGCTGGCGGCGGCGCCCGTGGTCAGCGGCGACGCGGTCATCCGCGCGCCAGCTGGAAACTCGGAGATTGTTATCAGGACCACTTCACGGACGGCCGGGGCGATTGAATCCTTACAATGGGGCGGCAAGGAATTCCTCAACAACTCGGACCACGGCCGGGAGTTGCAGACATGCTGGAACGGCAACGCGGGAGTAGAACCTATCGCTGACGAGACGTTCAACCCCACCGAGGCCGGCTCGTTGGATGACGGCGCCGGCACCAATTCATCGAGTCGATTGCTGGAGATCCACGCTCGCGGAAATCAACTTGAGACCTTCAGCCAGCCGGCTTTCTGGTTGAATCCTGGCCAGACTTCTGGCGGAAAGCCCGCGCGCAACAAAACCATTCTTTCCAACGATCATCTGCGCAAGCGCGTGGTCGTCGGCTGCACGAACCTGCCGCACGCCATTGACTGCCAGCTCACCATTTCGCTCGCGCCGGCAGACCACAACACCCGCTGCGTTTTCGAAGCACTGACCGGTTATATGCCGCCGGAGTTCGATCAATTTCAAGTCCTTGATCCGAAAACCGGGGCGCTGGCACCCGTCGATGATGGACCCGGCGAGCAACCGCTGCCGCTCGTTTTTTCCACCGCCGATGGCAAATATGCCATGGGCGTTTTTTCCCGCGAGTCTGAGGCACCGCGTGATGCCCATGGACCCTCTTACGGCCGCTGGAATATGAAAAAGGACTTTCAGGTCGTGAAATGGAACTGCGTTTTCCGTTTGCAAAACCCGGCTGGCTTATCGGGCGACTTCCCTTGCCATGTCTTCGTGGCGGTCGGTTCGCTGGAGGACGTGCGGACCACCCTGATGGCCCTTGAAAAGATGTAACTATTCTCGTTAGGCCCCTTCAATCATGCGAACCATTTCCAAAGAGCGTCTTTCGACCCTGGCTAAAAGCCGGTGGAGGTATGAGCGCTTTGTTCCGCGCGATAGTTTGCATTGGAAGGAATCGAGTGGCTGTATCCGCGCCGTGCCGATTGAGCGGCGACCAGATGGGGTAAAAGGTGACGTGCTTCCGCAAGGTTGGGATCATGAACATTGCTTGATCTGTATGGCGAAGCTCTCACCGTTGAATGGTTTCCAGCATCGCGGTTTCACTGATGGCAATCGTTGGTTATGCCGGAGGTGCTTTGACTTTTACCTGGGACGAATCCGTGTCCATCCGTGGCCGTCTGTGTTCAAGTTGTTAAAACCCATCCAGGACACCACGACCGGCAGACATGATGCTCAACCGGCTGGCCATAATACTGGTTACTGCTTTGCAAAGCCAGCCGATAGCCCAGGCTACCGGTGGTCTCAATCGCCACGGTTCCCCGGGCGTCTACCAGCTTTTTTCTCAAGGTGGAGATAAAGACGCGCAAGGAAGGCCCCTGATTCTCCCCACCAACACCCCACACTGAACGAAGCAGGTGTCGGCAGGTGACGACCCGGCCCACGTAGGTGACCAACGTATGAAGCAAGGCTTCTTCGGTGGGTGTCAGGTCAATTTTACGACCGCTGAGAACAACCTCGTGATCGACCATGTTCACCGTAAGGCCTTCTTCCATCAGCACCGGCTCATTCGATTCACTTGAAATGCAACGGCGCAGGACACGCAGGCGAGCGAGTAGTTCTGATCCACTGAACGGCTTGGTCATATAATCATTTGCGCCTCCGTTAAGCGCTGCCACCGCGTCCTCCTCCCGATGGCTTCCGGAAAGCACCAACACGGGTGTTTGGGCTGATTGCCGTAACAGGTCCAACACTTTCAAGCCGTCCATATCTGGCAATGTCCAATCGAGAACGATCACGTCCGGTTGACAGGTTACAACTTCGGAAAGACCTGATTGACCGTTCTGTGTTTCAAACAATCGATAATGTTGCGATTCCAGCAATGTCCGCAACAGGCGCCGGTTAGCCTTATCATCGTCAATCAGCAACGCGATGGGGTTCGGCTTCACGGCAGGAGGCAGCGTTTCTAATTGGCTACGACGACCTGACTCCTTGACCGGTTCATACACGCATCATCAACTTTTTGGTGAAGCACTGGTCGCGGACTGTGCCTGGTCGAGGGCTGCATTCAGCAACAAGACATTCACGCGCGCCTGGCCAAGAAAGCCCCATTGCGGTGGCTCAACAAATTGTTCCACCAATGCCCGGACTTTGTCTTCACTCATACCACGCGAGGCCGCGACACGCGCAATCTGCAGACGCGCAGCTTCAGGGCTGATATGCGGATCCAAACCGCTGGCAGAGGCATAGACCATGTCCGGCGGCACCACGGTATTGGTGGGCAGATTGTTGCCGCTGATGAAAGCTGCAGCATTGGCAATCACGGCGGCCTGTAGTTTCGAACTGGTAGGTCCGAGGTTGCTGCCACTGGACGCCGAAATGCCCGTTGGTCCAGTGCCGTAGCCGCAAGCCGAAGGCCGTGGCCAGAAGTAATTGGTGCCTTGGAACTGCTGGGCTAGCAATGAGGAACCGATTATTTTGCCGTTCCTTTGCACCAGACTTCCATTTGCCTGATCGTGAAAGGCGACCTGCGCGAAAACGGTCATGATGACCGGATAGATAACTCCCGCGACGATACTCCACAGGATCGTCTGCCTTATCGATTGAATCGTGATTTTGATCATAGAATTTCCTCGTTTGTAAAGATGAACATCGGTGACATCAGGGAGCCAGGTGGACCAACACCAGAAGCATATCGATCAATTTGATGAATATGAATGGCATGATGATGCCGCCGATGCCGTAAATGAGCATGTTATTGCGAAGAACCACTGCCGCGCCAAGCGGACGGTATTTCACTCCCTTCAACGCCAGGGGAATCAGCGCCACGATGATCAGGGCGTTAAAGATGACAGCTGCCAGGATGGCGCTCTGTGGAGAATGGAGATACATGATGTTCCACTTATCGAGCGGGCCACGACCGCCAGCGGTGGCGGCGTAAAGCAGACCGAACATCGCCGGCAGGATGGCGAAATATTTGGAGACGTCGTTGGCAATGCTGAATGTGGTGAGCGCTCCACGGGTCATCAGCAATTGTTTTCCGATCTCCACCACTTCGATGAGTTTGGTGGGATTGCTGTCGAGGTCCACCATGTTCCCGGCTTCGCGAGCAGCCTGGGTGCCGGTGTTCATCGCCACGCCAACGTCGGCTTGTGCCAGCGCCGGGGCGTCGTTGGTGCCGTCACCGATCATCGCGATGAGTTTGCCGCCCTCCTGTTCCTTGCGGATGCGGGCGAGTTTGTCCTCCGGTGTGGCCTGAGCAATGAAATCATCCACACCGGCTTCAGTGGCGATGGCGGCGGCGGTCAGCGGATTATCGCCGGTGATCATCACGGTGCTGATGCCCATTTTACGCAGTTGCGCGAAACGTTCCTTGATGCCGCCTTTGACGATGTCTTTAAGATGAATAACGCCCAGCGCCCTGGCTCCATCCGCCACCAATAACGGTGTGCCGCCTTTTCGTGATATTTCGTCCACTTTGTCCATCACGCTCTGGTCAACCTTACCTCCAAGACTTTTGACAAGTTTCGCCACTGAATCGGCTGCACCTTTACGAATACTGCGGATGGGCTGAGAAACGGGCGCACTGGTTGCCAACGCCGTAGCGGTTTTTGAATGACCGGCCAGCGCATGTTCTGGCTTGCTTGGAATTGTCTGGATTTGTGGTTCCGCGTAAAGGTCCACACCGCTCATGCGGGTTTGCGCCGTGAACGGCACGAAGGTCGCGAAACGGTCGGCCACTTCCTGGCCGCGCAAACCGTATTTCTCCTTGGCCAACACGGCGATGGAACGGCCCTCGGGTGTTTCATCAGCCAGAGACGCGAGCTGTGCGGCTGCGGCAAGCTCCTCAACCTTCACGCCCGGTGCCGGAACGAATTCCGTCGCCTGACGATTGCCGAGGGTGATGGTGCCGGTTTTATCGAGCAGCAGCACATCCACGTCGCCCGCGGCTTCGACCGCACGACCGCTCGTTGCGAGAACATTGCGGCGCATCAAACGATCGATACCAGCAATGCCAATCGCGCTCAGCAACCCGCCGATGGTGGTGGGAATCAGGCAGACAATCAGCGAGAGCAACACGGGAATGGAAGTCAGCACCACGCCTTTTTGGCCGGCCTGGTCTTCATTGTAATGCGCATAAGGTGGCAACACAAAAACCACCACGATGAAGAGTGCGGTCAGACTGACCAATACAATATTCAGCGCGATTTCGTTCGGCGTTTTCTGACGGCGCGCGCCTTCAATCATCGAAATCATCCGGTCGAGAAATGAATTGCCCGATTCGGCGGTGACGCGCACGACGATGCGGTCGCTGAGCACGCGGGTGCCGCCGGTGACCGCGCTACGGTCACCGCCGCTTTCACGCACCACGGGCGCGGATTCGCCGGTGATGGCCGATTCATCCACCGTGGCGATGCCCTCCTCGATCTCGCCATCGGCAGGAATCAATTCACCGGCTTCACAAACAAAATAGTCTCCGATCTTCAGGTCCGAACTGGCGATCTGGACTTCTTTGTCGTTCACAATGGCGCGGGCCATGGTTTTGGTGCGCATTTTCTTGAGTGCATCGGCATGAGCCTTGCCGCGGCCTTCCGCCATCGCTTCGGCGAAATTGGCGAATAGGCAGGTAAACCAGAGCCAGAAGCAGATCTGGAGGTTGAACAGATTGCACTGGCCGGGCAGAAAGAGGATAACCGTCGTCCAGATAGAGCCGAGCCATACGACGAACATTACCAGGTTTTTGATCTCTTCGCGCGGATGCAGTTTTTTGAACGCATCAATCACGGCCTGCTTGAACAATTCCGAATATTTGAATTCGACTTTTGTGCTCATAAATTAATTAGTTGGAAAAAGTTTTGCTGTCTCAGAACGTTCGACCGGTGAGCATCAATCCATGCTCTACAATCGGCCCCAGGCAAAGCGCCGGGAAGAATGTGAGGGCGGCCACTATGATGATGACGCCGCACAACGTGAGGCCAAACGTCCAGCCATGTGTCGGCAGTGTGCCTCCGGAAGCTTCGACGGTTTTCTTGGAGGACAACCGCCCGACAATCGCAAGGATGGCGATGATAGGGATGAATCGTCCGATCCAGATGACGATGCCCGCGCCGATGTTGTAGAAAGGTGTATTGGCGTTGAGACCGGCGAAGGCACTGCCGTTATTATTGGCGGCCTCGCCAAAACAGTAGAGGACTTCCGTCAGGCCGTGTGGCCCGCCGTTGTTCATGCTGGATATTCCCGTAGGTCCCGAGACGGCAATCGCCGTGGGTATCAGCGCGGCGGCGTTCGGGATAAGCACGCCGATGACCGCCCAGGTGGCCACCCACGCATCCAGCTTCTTTCCTAGATATTCCGGCGTTCGACCGATCATCAGGCCGGCGATGAACACCGTGATGAGCACATGGAACAACATGCAATACATGCCGCAGCCGATGCCGCCGAAGAGCATTTCACCGACGAGGATGTTCCACAACGGCATCATGCCGGCTAGCGGCATATAACTATCGTGCATGGAATTGACGGAGCCATTGTCAATTGCAGTGCAGGAAGCTGCCCACAACACGCTGTTCATCACGCCGATGCGTTGTTCCTTGCCTTCCATGTTCGCCATGGTGTTGCCGGTCACAGGATTTGGGCGCGTCTCGAAATACCACGCGCCGGCGAATGAAATGAAGAACAAGGCCAGCATGACGGCGAATAAGGTCCAGGCGTGCTTCTTATTCCCGACCAGCAGGCCGAACATGTAAACCTGCGCCATCGGCACGACGATGATCGCCAGCAGTTCCCAGAAGTCGGTAAAGGGCGTGGGATTTTCAAATGGATGCGCGCTGTTCACGTTGTACCAGCCGCCGCCGTTGGTGAAGAGTTGCTTGATGGACTCGAAGGCCGCCACGCCGCCCAACGGAATAGGCATTGTATCCACCGTCACGTTGGCCATGACCGGAACGTTGGTCATGATGGCAGCGCCTTTCGCGTCCACCTGCGGCACGTCCACCATCACGGGGTTGCCATCGGCCACGACCGGCTGGCCCTTGTCATCCATTTTTGGGGATGATACCACCCATTGGATGTTCGTGGTAACGCCGTTTCCCTTATCGTCAGTCGCCTGCACCTGGGTCACGTACGGCTCCATGAGTTTAGCGGTCTGATAGGGTTTGAAGGTCTGCGGCACTCCCTGCCACATCAAGGGAATGGCCCACGCGGCGGACAGCGGCAGCACGAAGTAAAGCATCCCACGGGTCATATCGGTCCAGAAATTACCGATGGTCTTGACCGAGTGCCGTTTCAAGGCGCGGCCCACGGCGACGAGCACCGCCAGGCCGGACGCCCCGCTCAGAAATTGATGCACCATGATGGCAAAAATCTGGGAGAAATAACTCATCGTCGTTTCACCGGCGTAGGATTGCCAATCTGCGTTGCAGGTGAAGCTCCACGCCTGCATAAAGGCTAGGTGCCAGGAACAATTGGGAAGGTGCTGCGGGTTCATTGGCAGCCATTGCTGGGTCATGAATATCGCCATGTCCGCCGCAAAGCCGACCGTGGCGAACAACAGCACGGCCCAGAAATATTGCAGCCAGTTCATTTCTTCGTCCGGATTCACTCCGGAGAGTTTGTAGATGAACTTCTCGATCGGATGAAAAATTGGGTAGAGAAAGGTTTTCTGGCCGGTATAGACCTTGTACATGAACTTGCCCACGGGCGGCGTCAGCGCGATGCCCAAGCCGAAAAATAAAACGATCTGAATAATCTCAATAGTTGTCATAAATCAATTCGCTCAATGCCAAGTTAACTGCACGCGACTTAATGCAAGGGGCGTACCAGCCGGATGTAAGGAGCATTATCGGCGGCGACGGGGATAAATTTGTTTCCGGCGGAAGCGTTGCCATCCGGTGACGAGGGTTCCTGTAGTCAGAAAGGTAAAATTTCAACAGAGGTGGGCAAAATGAAACTCAGAGAAGCCGGAAAAAAGTTAAGATTCTGTTAAGGTTGCGGGCTCGTTCCAGTGCGAGCGGGTTGCATCGTCATGACTTTTGAATCAAACCGGGCTGGTCAGAGAGCGCCTCGTCGCCTTTTTCGTCCGTGCGAATACGAATAGCTTCCTCGATTTTGGTAACGAAAACTTTTCCGTCGCCGATCTTGCCGGTCTTCGCCGCCCGAATGATGGCCACCACTGCGACATCCAGACGGTTGTCCGGGACCACCAGTTCAAGCCTCACTTTGGGAAGAAAATCCACCGTATATTCGCTTCCACGATAAATCTGGGTATGGCCTTTCTGGCGGCCAAAGCCTTTGACTTCCGTGACGGTCATGCCCTCGATGCCGATGTCACTAAGAGCATCTTTTACTTCTTCCAGCTTGTATGGTTTTATGATGGCTTCGATTTTTTTCATGCATCCTCTTCCATGGGTGACAATGGCGTTCGCTCAATGTCAGTTTAATTGCCGAAGTCTTGTGCAATTACCGTGCCGCCGGGTTTGAGTTCACCCGTCAGGCATGGGTAGCGGCTAATTTCTGCGGAGAAGATTCCAGAGTTGCAGGTTCGCCACCCATCGGGACGAGCAGCCGATAGCCGTCACTGCCTTCGGTTTGGATCAGGATGTCGTCCGCAGTGGCACGCAACTTATGACGGAGAGAGCGGATGTACACGTGCAGGTCGTGGAGCTTGCTTTCGGAATGGGTTCCCCAAATACACCGGAGCAGGTGTTTGCACCCGACCAGTTTTCCGGCGTGCCGCACCAATGTGTAGAAGACCGCTTCCTCGGTCGGAGTAAGAAATATCGGACGGCCTCGCAGGGTGACGAGGTGCGAGGTGATATCCACCCAAAGGTCGCCATGCACAAACAGCGGACCGTCGGACTCTGCAGCCATGGAGCGTTGAAGCACCCGGAGCCTGGCCAGAAGTTCGGCAGTGCCAAAGGGTTTGGTCATGTAGTCATTGGCACCGCTGTCGAGTGCGGCCACTTTGTCCTTTTCTTCATTTCGCTCCGAGAGGATCAAGACGGCGGCGCGATTCCATTCGCGTAATCGTTTGAGCACGGTGAGGCCATCGATATCAGGCAGGGACAGGTCGAGGAGGATGACGTCTGGCTGGCGTAGCACGGCTTCTTTCAACCCGGCCTGGCCATTCTCGGCATCGTGCACCTTGTAATTGTGCGGCTCAAGGACGACGCGCAACAGGCGGCGGGTCGGCCGATCAGCATCAATCAGCAGGGCGATGGGGTTGGGTTTCATTCAGCGTTAGCCATCATTTCCTTACATTACGAGCATGAACCGTTCGGCATTGATTGGGTAATTAAATGAGGGCCATATCCCGTAAAGAAATTGTTAAGGCCAAAGCAGGCGGCGATGAAAACGACCGGTTCCCTCTTCTTGATACTATCTTAACGCGTTTGGGTAGCCTTTTAATTATCACGGAACCGGCTCGGATGGAATAGTGCCCGCATGGAAAACGCGACGAGCTATCGCAACATGGATGGACGGATGACTTATTCTGGCCCCCCCATGCCACAACCACATCTTCATCGGGGAGCCGCTATGAATGAACCACACATTGTTGACAGTCGGGCGTCCTCAAATGTTTCTGACCTTGCCCCATCGCCCTACGAGCCCCAGGTTGGCCAGACGCTGGATGGCCGGTTCGAAATTATGGACATCATGAATCGCGGCGGGATGGCCTGGATATACGAAGCCCTCGACCGTGCAACCGGACGCATTGTTGTTTTGAAAGTTCCCTTGATGCGGTTCGAATCCGACCCTGGTTACTTTTCCCGCTTTCAACGCGAAGAGAATATCGGCCTCACGCTGGACCACCCGTATATTTTGAAATTGCTGCCAGGTGTTTTGGAAAAGAGCCGGCCTTATATTGCGATGGAACGTCTCGAAGGCCAGACGTTGGCCGACTACCTCCACGAAAAGAAGCGCCTGCCTGAAGCCGAAGCAGTGCATATCGCCAGCCAGATTTGCGAAGGGCTGGAATATCTGCACCGAAAGGGAGTGGTGCACCGGGATTTGAAACCAGGGAACATCATGCTTTGCAAGGATGGCAGCATTCGCATCATGGATTTTGGCATCGCCAAATCCAGCAACACACGGCGCCTCACGTTTGGCGGTTTCTCGAACACAATGGGGACGCCCGATTACATCGCGCCCGAGCAGATCCAAGGCAAGCGCGGCGATGCGCGGACGGACATTTATTCCCTGGGAGCGATTCTGTACGAAATGACGACTGGTTTTACACCCTACACAGGTGACAGCCCGTTGGTGGTCATGAATGCCCGCCTCACCGGCGACCCCGAAGCGCCGCGCACGCGGAACCCGGAATTATCTCCAGAAATCGAAGAGATCATTTTGCACGCAATGGAACGCAATCCGGCGAAGCGCTTTTCTTCTGCTGTGGCTATGAAGGCGGAGTTGAACAATTACGGCGAAGTTCCGCTGACCGAGCGATTCAAACGCTTACAGCCTCCGCAACTGTGGAAGGCGCGTGTGCCGTTGCTGGCGAAAATCGCAGCGTTTTTTGTTATCCAAATCGCGGTTTTCTTTCTGCTCTTCTGGTCGTTCAGCCATCGGGGACATCACTCTGCCATAACGAACAACTCCACCGTGGTTGACACCGGAGCTCAAGGGAAATAGACGTGGAAAAGCGCGCTATCGCCAAACAGAAAACAGACATCTCTTTCACAAATCTCACCGGCAACAGACTGCGACCTTTGAACGCTCTGGCTCGCCTACGCCCTCAAAATCGCAGACTGTTGCCTGGGAACCGTGCCTGACTCCCGACCTGAACCCTCGCCAAACTTCTCTACGCATCCGCCACCCCGCCGCCCTGCGGAACGCTCCGCTCCGTTTCGGCACAGTTTCAATCGGGAGACAGGCCGGAGGATGCGTCTCTGTCATGGCTCATGCGTACGCCATGATTCACGCCAGGTGCGCCCGCAGCGCGTAGTCAGTGGGTGAAATCTTTCCTTTCCGTTTTCAGGTCCTTTTCTGCGTCGGCTTTCGTTCTCTCGCCCTCAACAGTCCGTCTTCACAGGGGGCTAATCTCAGGCGGTGCCCTCTGAAGACTACTCCCGCCAGCCGCCCTGTTTCGCGGCCTTTTTCGTTGAAGGGCGATAGACCGAAACCGAACAGCAGAGCACAAAAAAAAGACCATGAAAACTAACATCAAATATCAGAAATCGGGGCTCCAGGGCCGTCCCGAACAGTTGAACACGGCAAAGACTGGTTTGGCCCGAATCAATCTAGCTCGCCGGATGGCGAACCGGTCACTGACCACGGAGCGGTTGCTTGGTTTGTTGCGAAAGCAATCACCGCGATTCTTTGAACTGGCGGAAGTGGTTGGCAAGTGGGTTTGGATTCAGTTTGAGCGGAAGCAGCCGAACCACATCACCAGTGTTTTGGCGGAGCTTGGTTTCCATTGGAACAAGACACGGCAGGCATGGCAGCATCCGTGCAGAGTATATTGCGCCAAGGGTGCAGCTTACGACCCGCGCACACGTTACGGCAGCTACTTTGCGGCAGACATCCTACATGGCTGAATGAAAAATTTACTGTCAGTAAAAATGTCAGTAACGGTAAACGGCGATAACAGAAAATTCTGTCGAGTTAACCCGAATAGTCTTTAATTTCACCAGCAATTTGATAATTTCCCTCTGTCTGAATTAATGCAACAGACCGTGTCCATCCGTGGTTTAATTTCCCCCCTGCTTCCGGATTAGCCCTCGAAATCATTGACGCCGCGCGTATCTCGTTAGATTCTAAGGGTCGGATGTATTCACTCTAGGCGCGCCATGGCAATTCAAGTTTCAAAATTCCTTTCCCGACGAAATCTCAAATGGGCCAAATGGCTCGTCGGCCTGTTCCTGTTCTACACCATCGTTGGCTTTCTCATCCTGCCGCCCATCGTCCGCTCCATCGCCGTCAAACAACTCACGAAGCAGTTCAACCGCGAGGTCACCATCCAGAAAGTGAAACTGAATCCCTACACGCTCTCCGTGACGATCCGCGGACTGCTCATCAAAGACCATGACGGCCAGCCGTTCGTCTCGTGGGATGAAGTCTACGTGAATTTCCAGATTTCCTCGCTGCTCGGCAAGACCTGGCGGTTCAATGAGATCAGCACCACCAAACCGTTCATCCGGGCGCAGATGAACAAGGATTACTCGTTCAATTTCTCCGACCTCATCACCAAATTTTCCACGAACGCGCCGTCCACTGGCCCCGCCAAACCGGCGCAACCGCTCGCGTTGAGTATCAAAAAGTTTCATATTGTCGGCGCCTCGGCGTCGTTCACCGACCTCACCACGCGCACGCCTTTTGCGCGCATCATCGGCCCGCTCGATGTGACGCTGAATGATTTCCGCACCGATCCCTCCAGCAAAAATCCTTACGCCTTTGCCGGCACCACCGACGCCGGCGAACGGTTCCATTGGAGCGGTTATTTCTACCTGTCGCCCATCCGTTCGGAAGGCGAACTTTCGTTGGAAAACCTGACGCTGAACAAATATGCGCCGCTCTACCAGGACTTCGTGAAGTTCAACATCAAGGACGGCGTCGCTGATGTGCGTTCCTCGTATCGGTTCGAGTTGAGCCAGAGCAATCATGTCGCCACCGTGACGAACCTCACGTTCGCATTGCATCAACTCAAGGTGGGAGAACCGGATGCGGATTTCAATTTCCTCGAACAGGAGGATTTTGCCGTCAAGGGCGCGAGCGTGGATGCCGTGGCACATCATGCGGAGGTTGAGTTCATCAAGTCCGAAGGCGGCCGGCTTCGGGTGCAACGCAACCAGGACCAGGCCATCAACGTCGTCGAGGCTTCCAAACCCGCGGACACCGGCGCGAACACGCCCGGCGGCATCGTGTTTCTCCTGCGTTCGGTCACCAATGCGGTCGCGATGTTGTTGAACAGCACAAACCAATGGACAGGCATCATCCATGAGGTGAGTTTCCACGACGGCGCGCTGACCTGGGAGGATTTCGCCAACACTCGGGAATCGCAAGTGCACATGGACCAGATGACGCTCGTGGCCAAAAACATTTCCAACCTGCCCGGCACCAACCTGACGGCGGAACTTTCCATCCGCTGGAACACCAACGGCCTGGTCAAAGGAAACCTGTCAGCGTCGTTCCTACCACCGACGGTCGATGCCGATTTTGCCGTGGACCAATTGGACCTGCAGCCCTTGGATCCGTATCTCGAGTCGACAGTCAATCTGCTGATCATTGGCAGCAAACTGGGGATGAGCGGAAATATCCAGTTGCGCACGCCCCCCGGCGGGTTGCCGGATGTGAGGTTCCGTGGCGATGCGTGGCTGGATGATTTTCATACTGTGGACGGCGTGATGGGTGATGACCTGTTGAAATGGAAGTCCGTTCGCGTTTCCGGCATCGACGCAACCCTGAACCCGCAAACGGTCGCCATCAAAGAAGTCGCGATAATCGACGCAACGGCGCGCCTCATCATCGAGACCAATCATGCCATCAATCTCCTCACCGCCTTGCACAAGGACAATACGAACGAGGTCGAGACAACGAACGAAATCGCTCTCGTCAAAGCAAGCCCAACGACCTCAACGAACGATGGATTCAACTCGAGTTCAATCTTGTCGACGAACGCGGAATCCATGCCAAAAATTTCTATCGGCAGCCTTGTTATCTCCAATGCGCAGGTGCAGTTCACCGATTATTCGCTCTCGCCAAATGTGGATTTGGGCATCCAACAAGTGAATGGGACGATCGCCAATCTGACCTCGGATGACATGCAGCACGCGGATGTGGACCTGACCGCACAGGTGGATGGCGTAGGACCGGTTGCGGTCACCGGCACCATCAATCCGCTCACCAAAAACCAGACCACAGCGGTGAAGATCAAGATCCGGAATGTAGACCTGACGCCGACCAGCCCGTATGTGGGGCGGTTTGCCGGTTACCGGCTCGCGCGCGGAAAATTTGAAGCGGACCTCGATTACCAGATCACCGACCGGAAGGTCAAAGGAGCGAACCTCATCACGCTCGATCAATTCACTTTCGGCGGCAAGGTGGAGAGCCCGGATGCGACCCATCTCCCGGTGCGTTTGGCCGTCGCCATCCTCAAAGACCGCAGCGGCAAAATCGTGCTGGATGTCCCGGTGGAAGGCAGCCTGGATGACCCGAAATTCCGCATCGGAAAAGTCGTCACGCGCGCCATCCTGAACATCATCACCAAAATCGCAACCTCGCCGTTCTCAGTGCTCGGGGCGATTTTTGGCGGACACGGCGAAGAGATCAGTTACCAGGAATTTGCGCCGGGCAGTTCTGAACTCCTGCCGCCCGCGAAAGAAAAATTGGATGCGCTGGTGAAAGGACTTTACGAGCGCCCTGCCCTGCAAGTGATGATTGATGGCAGCATCGACCCGGTTGCCGACCGGGACGGCTTGCGGCAGTTGAAATTGGACAAGCAATTGCGTACGCTCAAATGGCTTTCGCTGCGCAAAGCCGAGCAAGGCACCACCACACCTGACCAGCTCACGCTCGACCCCGACGAACGTATGAAGTTCATCCGGCAGCTCTATCGCTCAGAACTGGACAAAGGAGAGATCAACTTGAATGCAACGTCATCCACGCTTTCCAATGCGGTCCCCACACCGGTCGTGGCACTCCGTTCAAAGGATGCTGAAAAAGGAGCGACCCTGATGACGCACGGTTACAATCAACTCACCGGTTCGTTCTCCGATTCCGGCGCCGCCAAACAGCAAGGGACGGCTGCCTCTCCCGCAAAACCGGTCGGCGTTACGGACGCGATGGAACTGGCGTTGTTGATCAATATCATGATCAGTGATGCTGATTTTGCCGCACTGGCGCAGGAGCGGGCGAAAGCGGTCCGCGCGTACATTATCCAAACCGGCAATGTGGAGGCCGACCGGGTCTTCCTGTCCGAAGCCCAGGCGGGGGTGAAATCGGACGGCAGCCGTGTTTATTTGCAGCTACAATGACAATTTTCGTAGTCTAACGGATAAGTTTTCCAGTGGATTTTCGTCAACTTCCGTTTAACTTGAAAATATGGCTGAAAAAACTGCGAATGATATATCGCCCGACCTGCGGCGCGTGTTCATCAAGGGCAACGAGGCACTGCAGCGGGAAAACTATGATTATGCTCTAGACCTCTTCAATCAGGTGCTGGAAAAGGAACCGGGCTTCTATGACGCCCGCAAGGCGTTGCGCTCGGCGCAATCAAAGAAAGGCGGCGGCGGCGGTGGTGGCGGGTTCTTCAAAAAAGCTTTCAATAATGTGGGTGCGTCTCCGCAATTGGCCAAGGCCAAGATGGCGCTGCAAAAAAATCCCGCCGAAGCCATGGTGACGGTCGAACAGATCCTCAATGGCGATCCCAATAATTCCATGGCGCACCGCCTCATGGCCGATGCCGCCGAAGCCCTGGAGATGCCGCGCACGGCCGCCTTGTCGCTGGAAGTGCTCGCCAAAAATTCGCCGCGGGACAAAAACCTGGCGATCGAATTCGGGAAGGCCCTCGCCGATGCAGGTGAAGTCAAACGCGCCGAAAAAACGCTGGAGGAATTCTCGCGCACCATGCCGAACGACCCGGAAGTGTCGCAGGCATTGAAGAACCTGTCCGCGCGTCACACGATGGATTCCGGTGGCTATGATGCGTTGGCCGACGGCCAAGGGTCGTATCGCGACATCCTCAAGGATAAAAAAGGCTCGGAGACGCTGGAACAGGAAGGCCGCGTCCAGAAGTCGGAGGACAACACGGACCGGTTGATCAGGGAATACGAAATACGGTTGAAGACCGAGCCGAATAACCTGAAAACCGTCCGCAACCTGGCGGAACTTTACACCCAGAAAAAACAGTTCGACAAGGCGCTGGCGTATTGGGAGCGCATCAAAGCGTCGGACACCGGCTCGAGCGATTCCAACATTGATAAGGCCATCACGGATACCAAAGTGCGCCAATACGATGCCCAGATCGAACAGCTCAATCCTTTCGGGGCGGAACACGAGGCCGAGGTCGCCCGGTTGCGCGCGGAGAAATTGGCGTTCCAGATCTCCGATTGCCAGCGGCGCGTGGAGAAATTTCCCACCGACCTCGTCATCCGGTACGAGATGGGGCAGCTTTATTTTCAAGCCGGGAAGATCGGTGAAGCAACAGCCGAATTCCAGAAGGCGCAGGGAAACCCCCACAAGCGCCTGTCCGCCATGAATTACCTGGCGCAATGTTTCGCCAAACGGAAGATGTACGACCTCGCTTCCAAGACGCTGCAAAATGCCATCAAGGAAAAACCCGTGTTCGACGAGGAAAAGAAAGACCTCATCTACAATCTCGGTTGCGTCCTCGAAAACATGGACAAGAAGGAAGAAGCCATCGAGCAGTTCAAACAGATCTACGAAGTGGATATTGGCTATAAGGACGTTGCCGCGAAAGTAGATGCCTTCTACGCCGCGCAATGAAGTAACAAATTTGAGGGGCTAAACGGAATGATTTGCTCCCTGCGTTGTCTGTTACTCTATGCGCTCCCCACCCGGGTTCACGCTCATTGAACTGCTGGTCGTCATCGCCATCATCGGCATCCTGGCATCGTTGCTGTTGCCGGCATTGAATAAGGCCAAAGGCACCGCCAAACGGGCGGCGTGCAGTAACAATCTCCGGCAGATCAACCTCGCCACCCATGCGTATGCCGAAGACCATGGCGACGCCCTCACCTATTACACCAACACGATGTATTTCAATTACATCGACAACGTCCTGTCCTACATCAGCGAAGCCACCGGCGTCTCCTCCAACTCCGCCGTGTTCAAGTGCCCGGCCGATGACTTTGTCCTGGCCGGTAAGATTGATTCCTGGTTTGGCACCACCTCCACCACCCCCGGCTTTTGCAATCAGGACTGGACGCATAATGCGAGCTATTGGTTCAACGGTCTGGTACGCAACGACAACACCAACGACCTGGGCATGGCGCAAAAACCATTTGCCTCCGTCCGCGAACCGACCAAAACCGCGCTCATCGCCGAAGATTCCGCCGGCCTGGGCATGAGCACTCATACCCGCTTGCAACCGCTGCAATTCCCGGATGCGAAGAACGTGATGAGCTTCGTGGACGGCCATGTGAGCTACATCAGGATTTACTGGAATGGAACCGAAGGCGTGGATGGATTCTCCGCCCTCTATGAACCGCCGGACGGTTACGACTACAAGTGGACGGGGAATTGAGCGCCGCGGACCCGTGTCATCGATTTTTCCAGCGATGGATTTTCTTGAACCCCTGCTCCGCAGCATCGCGCAGCGCTTCTTCCTGCACAGGCTTGATGAAGTAATCGTCAAACCCGGCTTCCCGGCATTCCATGAGTTCAAAAACGGACGCAAAGCCGGTGATCGCGATAGGGACGGACGCCGGCCAGTCTTTGCGGATCTGCCGACAGAGCTCGAGACCGTTCGTATCCGGCAATTGCAGGTCTAGAAACAACACGTCTGCCGGATTGTCTGCCATCGTCTTCAAAGCCGCCTCGGCATTGCCAACCGTCCTGACTTCGTAACCAGCGGCCGACAAAACGCGCGAAAAATGGAAACAAATAACTTTGTCGTCATCCACGACCAGAACCGATTTTTTGGACATACCGTATACTATCCGCTACATTCTTAATGATTAAAAGAGGTAATTTTAAAATATATATAAACAATAAAAATGAATATTACTTATCCCGTTTCAGAAGAAACTCCGCCAAAGCCTCAAGCGCGCCGGCTTTTCCTTTGAAGATTTTTAGCGCGGCGAAGGCTTTATTGGTCAGTTCCGTGGCAATCTTCCGGGATTTTTCCAGCCCTACGATGGATGGATAAGTGGCCTTCTGCGCCTTCGTATCTTTGCCGGCGGTTTTGCCGAGCTGCTCGCTCGTCTGCGTGACATCGAGGATGTCATCGATGACCTGGAACGCGAGCCCGACGTAATAACCAAAATCCGTGAGCGCCGCCAGTTGGGCCGCAGTGCAATTCGCGCTCATCCCACCGAGACGTACGGAGCAGCAGAGCAACGCCGAGGTCTTGCGCTCGTGGATGTATTTGAGCTGTTGCGCCGAGGTCTTTTTTCCCTCGCCTTCCAGGTCGGCGACCTGCCCGGCGATGAGCTGGAGCGAACCAGAGGCTTTCGCAACCTCCAAAATCACATCCCGATGCGAATAACGCGGCCAGCCCTTGCACTCTGCAGCGATCTCAAACGCCTGCGTCAACAACGCGTCACCCGCGAGCACGGCGATGCCTTCGCCGAAAACTTTATGGTTCGTCAATTTGCCGCGGCGATAATCATCGTTATCCATCGCGGGAAGATCGTCGTGCACCAGCGAATAGGTGTGGATGCACTCCACGGCGCAGGCCAGCGGCATGGCATCAGCATCGCGGCCACCGCAGGCTTCCGCCGCAGCCAGCACGAGCGCCGGGCGCATGCGCTTGCCGCCGGCGAAAAGTGAATAACGCATCGCCTTGTGGATGGTCACCGGCTTGGTTTTTTCCGATGGCAGAAATTTATCCATCGCGGCGTTGACGGAGGCAGTGCGGGTCTCGAGAAATTTTTGGAGGTCAAAAGACATGTCGCAATCAGTTTTAAAAAAAGCGCGCCGACAGGCAAGCGCGCAATGAGAGAGAAGAAGATTAAATAAGTCCGGTTTCCCCATCTCATAACATTATAAGTTGACCCGACAATGAGGTCGATTTAGCGTCGCTACCAATCACTCCACCGCGCATGAAACGCCAGCCGTCCAACAAACCTGAATGTTACGCGGGTTTCACATTGATTGAATTGCTGGTGGTCATTGCCATTATCGGAATTTTGGCGTCGTTGTTACTGCCCGCATTAGGCGGCGCCAAACGCAGCGCATTGGACGCACAGTGCAAGAGCAACCTCAAGCAACTGACGCTGGCCGGAACCACCTATTTCAGTGAAGAGGGCCCCATTGGCTATCCTTCAGAGCATCTTGTCTGGATTCCCACATTGGCTCCCAATCTATCTCACAACGCCGAGGTCCGGCTCTGCCCGGTGGCTCCACGCCCGGCCGAGGCAACACTCAATGATTACGTGCGGGGTTCCGCAGACAACGCCTGGGCATGGTTTAGCACCACCGACCAGGCCACCAACGGCAGTTACGGTATCAACGGCTGGTTTTATCCCGCCGGGATTGCCATCCAGTTCAGCGGTGAGGATTCGACGCCCAATTATTTTCCCAAAGACACCTCGGTCAAAAATCCTGCCAATACACCCATGTTCGTAGATTGTGTCTGGCCGGATATGTGGCCGCAGCCAACCGACGATCCCACACCCGACCTGTTCCAGTTGGCGCCAAGAGAACTCCCCAATGGCGGTATCACCCTCGCCACCATCGCGCGCCATGGCGTTACGCCCTCCGCCGCGTATAACAACGTTGCCACCGACCAGCCTCTGCCCGGCTCAGTTAACGTGGGCCTGGCCGACGGCCATGTGGAATCCAGCAGGCTGGATAAGCTCTGGTTTTACACGTGGAACGCCACCTACGTCCCACCAGCCAAACGGCCCGGCCTGCCCTGATTTTCTTATTGCCTTCGGACGTGGTGTGTATACCCTCCGCAGCTCGGTTTGAACATTGATTTATCGTGAACGCTGAATTAACCAAAAAAGCTCTGGAAATCGTTGGCAACCCCAACGTGCTGGTCAACCTCATCTCGCGCCGCGTGCGCCAGTTGAATTCCGGTGGCGGCGGCCTGAGCCGTCCGTTGATCGAAGCCGGCCAGATGGGTTTGGCGGACATCGCCCTCACCGAAATCATCGAGGAAAAGATGGGCTTCGACCTGCCCGCACCGGTGGAATTGACTCGCCCGGTCGCCAAAAAACGCGGCGCCAAACGCCGCTAAGCGAACCATAGAATTTACGAGCCGGAAGGATGATTCCTTCCGGTTTTTTTATGGGGTGAAGCGGTTGCAGCGAAAGCCGTTTATTTAATCCTCACAATCCGCTAACCTGTTGTTCATGGCCGACATTCTCACCAATTCGAAAGGGCGACGGGATTATCATATCCTCGAGACCTACGAGGCGGGCATTGCCTTGCACGGCACAGAAGTGAAGGCATTGCGCGCGGGCAAGGGCCAGATCGCCGATGCCTTCGCGCGGGTGGATAAGGATGAAGTCTGGCTCTACAACGCGCACATCGATGAATACGTGCATGGCAACGTACAGAATCACGCCCCCAAAGCGCCACGCAAATTGCTCCTGCACCGATCGGAGATCCGCAAACTATTTGAACTGGCTTCCGTGAAAGGCAACGCGCTGATTCCCCTCTCCTTTTATTGGAAGAACGGCAAAGTGAAAGTCCTCATCGGCGTCGGCACTGGCAAACAACAGTTCGACAAACGCGAGGACCTCAAAAAACGCGATGCCGACCGCGAACTGAAACGCGCGGGGATGAAATTTACCAAGGGCAAGTGAGGTGCTGATGACACTGCAACGGAACATCCGTTGGCTCGTTTGTGCAATATCGTTGTTGGCGGCGATGAGCAATTTCGCCGCTGAGACCAACCAATTGGTTTTAACGGCGAAAGTGCATCCAATCCGTTCCACGAACTGGGCTCAACCTTTCGCGGTAACGGGCATCGATAATTGTTACCAGGTCAGCTCGAACCTGTTTCGCGGCGCGCAGCCGACGGCGCAAGGCATGGCCAATCTAAAATCTCTCGGCATCAAGACGGTCATCAACCTGCGCGCATTTCATTCAGACCAGGACAGGGTGGCGGGCACCGGTCTCAAGAGCGTGCGCTTTGAGACCGAGCCGTGGCATGCCGACGAGGACGACGTGGTGGGATTTCTCAAAGTTATGGCGGATACCAATAATCTGCCGGCATTCGTCCATTGCGAACGCGGCGCGGACCGCACGGGGATGATGTGCGCGATGTATCGCGTCGCGATCTGCGGCTGGTCCAAGGACGACGCTATCGACGAAATGACGGAGGGCGGTTTTCATTACAATCCAGTCTGGCGTGATCTGGTGGCTTACATCAAAAAAGTGGATGTCGCGGACCTCAAACGCCGCGCAGGGTTGTCGGGTAGAGCGTTTGAAGAAAAACCGTAGCCAGCGCGGAGCGAGATTTGAGACGCTTGGGAAGCGGCGAAAAGAATTCGTCCCGTCTGCGGGACGAAGGCCCTTCAGGGCTGAGCGAGTGGGTACGAGCGAATCAATTTTTGGATTTTGGCGAGGCTTTGGCGAAGGAGCATGCCCTCGAGGGCCTGTGACTGAGCCGAAACGAAGCCAAAATTCAAAAAGACCGCTCCTCTTTATCTTCCATAGGCCAATGAGGTTCGCAGCCGCGCGGCTACGGTTTTTTTGAAAATGCTCTAAATAAAAAAAGCGAGGCCGGATGACCTCGCTTTGAAATTGAATGCGTCGAAAGCTTAAGCCTTCTTGGCGACGTCTCCCTTTTTCCAATTGCGCTTGGGGGCTTTGGTGACGAGGCCTTGTTTCAGGGCGTTGGCAGTGACGTTGATGTAACGCACTTCGCCGCTGGGCATGAGGGCCTTGACGCGCTGGAGATTCGGTAAAAAGCGGCGTTTGGTGATGGCGGTGATGTGGGTACCGATACCGCCCAGTTTCTTGGCTTTACCACTGCGCCAGATGATGCTGCCCTTCATGGGGGCTTTGCCGGTCAATTCACATTTTGCCATAAAATTCTTTCGTAAATAAGAACGGGGAAAATAGCAATTGGGAGGAGATTTGCAAGTTTTTTTACCGAAATTTGGCGGGATAAAATGCCACTAATTGGGCAGTCTTTGCCAAATTCGGGTTTTTCCACGGTCAAAACTCCCGCTACGCTGGTGGGTGAATCAGATGTGGAAAGCAAACTGGAACGATACCCGCACGCGCTTTGAGCGCTGGTGGAAACGCGACGGCCTCCTGGTCGGCATGTGGGGCGCGCCCGAAACCGGCCGGAACCTGCACGAAACGATTCAGTCCCCTACCCAGCCGACAACGCTGGAAGAGCGATATACGGACCCGACTTTTCGCGCGCTGGAAAATCACTGTCGCCTTTCGCGCTCCATTTTTCCACTGGATGTGTTGCCGAGCGCCACGACCGACCTTGGGCCGGGTTCGCTCGCATTGTTCCTTGGCTCGCAACCGGGTTTTGCCGAAGACACCGTTTGGTTCCATCCATGTATCGAAAATGAACCCGAGCCGGAGAAGCTGCCGCCGTTGCGCTTCGACGAAAATACGCTTTGGTGGCGCATCACCGAGCAGATCTTGCGGCACTGCGTAAAACTTTCCGGTGACAAATACCTCGTCACCTGTCCCGACCTCGTGGAAAACATGGACACACTCTCGTCGCTGCGCGGCGCGCAGACATTGTGCATGGACATGATCGAGCGTCCGGAATGGATCGTGCAAAAGATTTCCGAGATCAACGAAGTCTATTTCTCCGCCTACTCACGCATCTACGATATCATCAAACAGCCGGATGGCAGCTCGGCGTTCGGCGCGTTTTACATCTGGGGTCCCGGCAAAACCGCCAAGATTCAATGCGACCTCTCCGCGATGATCTCGCCAAAGATGTACCGGCGTTTCGTGGTGCCCGCGCTCACGGCACAGTGCGAATGGCTCGATAATTCGCTCTATCATCTCGATGGCACCCAGGCGATGGTGCATCTGGATGCATTGCTGGAGATCGTGCCGCTGGATGCCATCGAATGGACGCCGCAGGCCGGCATTGAAACCGGTGGCAATAAACGCTGGTACGATTTATATCGCCGGATTCTTGCTGCTGGAAAATCCGTGCAGATCGTCAATGTCGAACCGGATGAAGTCGTCCCCCTGCTCGATGCCGTAGGCAACAAGGGCGTTTATATCCTCATCCAGTTCAAAGACCAACGCGAAGCCGAACAGGTGCTGAAGCTCATCGAGAATTACTACCACTGAATTTCTGCCGTGAAAAATCGGCTTTTTGCCATCCATACGCGCAATTTTCGCCAAGCAAATGTCCAAGGACGGTGAGTCGCTTTTGCCGAAAGGATTAAGGTTTTCTTACAGCATGGAAGGAATGTCGCGATGAGCATGTTTGGGACAACCGGCAAGACCGCCGCCGTGTACGAGCGCAAGCCGAACACACTGCGTAAACTGGCGCGTATGAACAAGGCGCTGCGCCACGAAGAGCCGGACCGTGTACCGATCAGTGATTTTTTCTGGGGCAGCTTCACCGAGCGCTGGCGCAAAGAACTCAACCTGCCCGCCGACGCGAACCCTTACTACTACTACGACCTCGACTGGATCGTCACGGTGCCGAACATGGACCCTTGGATCCGCCCGTTTGAGACGCTCAGTGAAACGCCGGAGGAAGTCGTGGTCAAAACCGGCTTTGGCGCGATCATGCACAAGCATTTTCAATTGCCCATGCCGGAGATGCGCGCGTGGGAAATTGACACCTTTGCGAAACTCGAAGCCGCTCAATTCGATGACCCACGCGATCAACGACGGTTTTTTGCCGGTGGCGATAACCAGATTGCCGGTGTGGGCGACGGGTTCCAACGCAATTCGCCCCCGTGGATCGAGACGGTCAAATCATTGCACCCGGATTTCCCGGTTTACGGGAGCATCATCGAAGTCAGCGAATGCCTCACGCGCATGATCGGCCAGGTCAATTCCATGATGTGGATGGCGGAATATCCCGAGCGCATGGGCGCGGTCATCGCACGTGTCGGTGAATTTTATTATCAAATGGCCCAGGCGGAAATCGCCGCTGGCGCGGGACTTTTGGATGGTTTCGTGATCTGGGGCGATGTGGCTTACAAAAAATCCACGTTCATGTCGCCGCGCTACTGGCGCGAGCATTTCAAACCGTGGGTCGCGAAAATCGCTGCGCACGCGCACGCAAATGGATTGCCGGTGATCTACCACGGCTGCGGCAATGTGAAGGCAATCTTTGCCGATTACATCGAGATGGGGATAGATGCCTACAATCCGCTCGAAGTGAAAGCGGGCATGGATGTCATCGAACTGCGCAAGGAGTATGGGCACAAGATCGGGTTTTGTGGTAATGGCGATATCCCCGTGTGGGAGTCAGGCGACCGCGCAGTCATTCGCCGCGACGTCCTGCGCAAATTGAACGCAGCCAAAGGTGGCGGCTACATCTTCCAATCGGACCATTCGGTGAGCAGCAGTGTGTCCGGAGCCTCTTACGATTACATCGTCAAACTCGTCCGCGAATATGGAAATTATCCATTGCGGCTCGGCGAATTTGATGACTCAACCGTATAATTCTAAATATGAAACGCTACGGCTCAGTCATCGCGTTACGCCCGGAAAAAGTTGAGGAATACAAACAGCTTCACGCAGCTGTCTGGCCGGAAGTGCTTAAAATGATCCGGAAATGTCATATCCGGAATTATTCCATCTATCTGCGTAAACTCGACGATGGCCGGTTTTATTTGTTCAGTGATTTCGAATATACCGGCAAGGACTTTTCCGGCGACATGACAAGGATGGCCGCTGATCCCATCACGCAAAAGTGGTGGGCGGTTTGTAAACCATGCCAACAGCCCCTGGCCACCCGCTCACCTGATGAATGGTGGTCCAGCATGGAAGAAGTTTTCCACTGCGACTAATGGCCAATTGCTTCAACAAATTTGTTCTGCGTTCATCCCGCCGGCTCGTCATGCCGATAGCGGTCTATCCCGGCCTCGCCTTGACTAAAGCACACGTGTGCGATGTGGTCACCAACGCGTCGGCGCAAGTGGAGGCGCAAATCGCATTGCACGAGCGTTATAAAACACCGTACGTCCTTTCCGCCATGGACCTCAGCGCGGAAGCGGAAGCATTTGGCTGTTCGCTGCATCTTTCAGATAACGAGATTCCATCGGTGATGGGACGGCTGGTCACGACGTTGGAACAAGCGCAAAATCTCACCGTACCGAAGCCCGGCGATAAGCGCACTGCCGTACATCTGGAAGCAGTGCGACGCTTGCGCGCGCTGCCCGACCGGCCGATGGTCTTCGCCGGATGCATCGGGCCATTCTCGCTGGCTGCGCGTCTCGTCGGGGTGAGCGAGGCGATGGAATTGACCGTGACTGAGCCAGACCTTATTGCTGCCGTTCTCGAAAAGAGCGTGGATTTCCTCGTGGCATATATCCGCGCATTTCGAGCCGCTGGCGCAGACGGCATCATCATGGCCGAACCGGCGGCAGGCTTGCTCTCACCACGCAGCATGGCGGTGAATTCGGTAGAACCGATCAAACGCATCAACGCAGCTGTAAACGACGCACGCTTCGCCATCATCCTGCACAACTGCGCCGCGAAGTTGTTGCACTTGCCGACGATTCTGCAAACCGGCCTGAAGAGTTTTCATTTTGGCGCGCCCATGGACATCGTGGGCGCTTTGGGAAAGGTCTCGTCGGATGTTGTCCTATGCGGCAACCTCGATCCCGCCGCGGCGTTCTGTCAATCGTCTCCGGAAGAGATGACGACGCGAGCGAACGCGTTGCTGGTCGCAACAGCGGCTCATCGAAATTTTGTGCTGTCCTCCGGTTGCGACGTTCCGCCAAATGCATCACTTGCTAATCTCGATGCTTTCTTTGCAGCCATAAAATAATTTGTCAGGCATGGAACCGCATTTCTTCTGCGTAAATCTCCTGGAACGATCCGTCTTCATTCAATGAGAGATGTTCGACACGCCTCGCGACAGCATCCCACTGTTCGGCGTCATCAAACAACGCCCGCTTAGCGCCAAGCAAGGCGGTATTTCCAGCAGGCACCACGCGCGCAGGCGGCAGTCTCAACAAGCCGATGCGGTGCGCGCTGGCACGGCTTACGTAGTTACCGAACGCGCCGGCCAGGTGAAGTTGCGTGATGTCATCCAACGAGGCGCATATCCGTTTTGTAAGAATGCGTAGCCCTGCGGCGATAGCGCCTTTGGCAAGCTGCAGTTCACGCACGTCCGCCGGCAACAGCACCACGCCATCCGCCAGCGGCATCACAGGCAAATGCATCCGACCATTTGGTTGTATCGAACCAAGTTCCAAACCTGCCGCAACAACATCAACCAATCCGCTGCCACACAATCCGCGGGCAGCACCGCCGCCGATGACGTTACAGATCAATCTTCCATCCAGGATATGTGCCCCGGAAATAGCACCAGTCGCCGCCCGCATGCCCATGGAGATGCGCGCACCTTCAAACGCCGGTCCGGCAGCGGTGGATGTGCAAAGCATTCGTTCGCGATTGCCCACGACCACTTCACCATTCGTGCCAAGGTCCATCAATGCCGTCAATTCGCTGCGTTCATGCAGACCGGTGGCAATGATTCCAGCAAGGACATCGGAGCCGACAAACCCTCCGAGGCACGGCAGGAATTCAACGATTGCAGATGAACACCAGCCCAAATCATGCGCGCTGAAACGAATGCGGCCCGTTTGCTTAGGTTGAAACGGATGCGTCGACAATGGCTTGATATCGATGCCGCAAAACAAGTGGTGCATCGCTGTATTGCCCACAATGGTGACCCGCGTTAGCGATTGTGCGGCGTGCGAATGCAATAGACGTGCGACGATATCGCCAAGTTGATTGCGAATCAATTGTTGCAATTCCCTTTGCCCGCCGTGCAGTGCAAATTCAATCCGGCTCATCACATCAGCACCATAATGTGCTTGTGCGTTCAACGCGGTTTGTGTGGCGAGCACGCTGCCGGTCTGAAGATCGAGAAGTTGAGCGGCAATGGTCGTCGTACCAAGATCCACCGCGACACCAAAGCCCGGACGCGGTATGAACTGAAACGAAGATTGATCCGCGAGAACTGGCATTTCCCATTGGGCGAGTTCCAATTCCATATCACCTGTAACCAAATGCCGGCACGCCAGCCGCCAGCCCGCGGCGAGTTCGGCGGACGTCAGGAGATTTCTTTCCTCTTCGCGAACCGGCAATTCACCGTGAAGCACTTTGACGCGGCAGCCTTTGCAGCGCCCACGGCCACCACACGGAAATTCCACACCTTCGGCAAACAAAACATCCTGGACGCGCGTACCGTGTGAGACGCTTAAGCGCAGATCAGCCGGGGAAAGTTTTAAGCTGTGCGACGACGGGTTCACACCTTTTCCGCACGGATGAGTTGCTCGTCGTAACGAAGCGCGACCCGCTCGTGAGGTTTAAGCAGGAGAAACTCGCGCTCATTCCATTCACCGTCCAGCAAACGGCGCAACCAGCTCAGGTCACCGGGAATCCTTTCGAAGTTCCAACCGCGTTGTCTGGCGATTTCGCGCGCCCGCTGTTCGCGGCTTTCCATCCCTGCCACCGGGGTCGAAATCAGCCCCAGACGCTGGTAGTTTCGCGTGAGCTTTCTAAATTCTTCATTCAGGAAACGGGCGTTTTCCTCGCCATAACGGGCGACCAACTCCTGTTGTTCTTTAGAAAAGTCCGCCCCCATTCGGTTCGCGAGCGGTCGCAAGAGGCCGTCGGGCGGTAGATGCTCGATCCAGCCGGAACTCTGGAAATAAGTTTCAATCTTGTGAAATTCGTTGAGATAGCGCTCGGAACTTCCCAGCAACAGGCTCAAACAGTCATAAGCGCGCGGGATCGTGACCGGCAAAGTCCGCGCGTGTAGGCCGATAATGCCGCGATTGCACAAACCATAGACGACCGCAACCGCATCAAAATCATCCTCGGGCACGGTGTTGATCGCCTCCTGCAACGCCGCGCGCAGATATTCGCCGGGCTTTTGATGCAATCCGATCTCGACATAATGCAGGTACAATTCAGCCTTCGCATTTGGAGCGAGGACTTCCAATTCCCGCTCGAATACGCGGCACGCAATGACATGGAGGCGAAGTCGGTTCATGTATGTAGCGAGGCATCCAGCGACACCCGGATGGCGCGGATAAAATCAGGGTTTGTGCCACAGCAGCCGCCGATGAAATTTGCGCCGGCCGCGACGAGGATCGGAACTATGTCAGCGAATTGTTTCGGCGTTTGGTCATATATGGCTTTCCCCGCGACGACCTTTGGCAATCCGGCGTTAGCTTTGATCCAAATGGGCCTGCCGTTCGATGCACCTTTAAGGCGCACGCAGATCTTCACAAAGCCGAGGATGCCTTGCCCGCAGTTAGCACCAATGACATCTGCGCCAGCCTCCACCAGTGCCGTGGCAGCTTGTTCCGGAGTAGCGCCCATCATCGTGCGGTCTTTATCTTTGCCAGCGTCAAAAACCATGCTGGCCACGACTGGAAGACCGGTGGTTTTGGCCGCAGCCACGGCGATCTTCGCCTCTTCAATGTCCGACATCGTTTCCACCACCAGGCCCTGTGCGCCACCGGCGGCCAATGCCTGTGCCTGTTCAAGGAACGCTACGCGCAATCCCTCCGGATCAACCTCACCGGACATTAACATTTTTCCACTCGGACCGATGGACGCAAAAACAAACGCCCGCTTTCCAACGGCTTCACGGGAAAGGCGCGCGCCGGTTTCATTGATTTCTTTTACCTTGTTTGCGAAATCGGTTTCCGCAAGGCGAAATCGGTTCGCCCCAAAGGTGTTGGTCAGAACAATTTGAGAACCCGCATCAGCATAGGCGCGGGCGACTTCGGAAACCTTATCTGGATGTGTGAGATTCCAGAGGTCGGGAATCTCGCCGATGGCAAGTCCGCGGGCCTGGAGCTGCGTGCCCCACGCGCCGTCGGTGAGCACTACGCCATGACCCACAAGCGATTGAATGAGCGATGGTGTCGTCATGTTGTGAATTCCTCCACGGTATTTATGAATGCCGCGATGTTCTTGGTCGGCGCGCCAGGTGGCATGCCCCCACCGCATGATAAAATGATACGCGAACGATCTTTCAGATGGTTGAGAAGTATTATGGTCTCTTCGCGCACTTGCTCAGGAGTGCTTCGCGCTAATACGTCCCGGGGCGGCAGGTTTCCCAGCAGGGTGATTCCCCCTCCGGTCCATTCCTTCATCTCGTTCAAGGTATGTTGAAAGCCAAAATTGAACAGGTTGATCCCGGCTTCAAACAGGAAAGGCGCACAGACCTTGGCGGGGGCGTCATTGTGGAAAAACTTCACGGAAACGTCCGCTGCAAAAACCCGCTTGAGGCAGGGCAGGCCGAACTCAACAAAATCATCTTTGCCGATAAAGCCCATCAGATCGTCGAGCACCAGGATTCCGTCAATAGACGGAAAACATTCCCGTTGCCAGGCAAGCCACTCGACCAGAAAATCAGTGATGACAGTAAGGAAGCGGTGCATGCGCGCGGAGTCGGTCTTGAGCGCCATCAAAAATTCAGAAGTGCCCATGAGGAACGACGCGACATTCAACGGTCCGCGCGCAACCGCAAACCGGATCTTGTGGCCGGACTTCTCGATCTCCGGCTGCCAATGTTTGAGCCGTTTTATCACGAAAGGCAAAAGTCCGTCTGTGCGGGGATTTGGTTTCTCCACCGCATCAATGGATTCAACCGTGGCGAACAATCTTTTCGCGAACGGAAAGGCATCTTCTTCAAAACTGCTTACGGCGCCAAAAGCCGAGGGTTCGGTGCACATGCCATATTCCGACCAAAAACCCGGAAGAAAAATCGTCTTTGGAAATGTGGCGAGCGCTTTCTGATGGTCCTGGAACCAGAGGCTCCCATTGGAAAGGTAATCGAGGATGGTTTGACCTGCCCAGTTGGGCAGCCAGGGACTGTCGATTATAAAACCTGTGGGAAGCGGTCGTAGCTGTTCACCACGGATCACTGCCAGCAATGTTTGCCATTCTCGATCGGTCATTTCAATGTGCCTGCGGGAACGCAGGTGCTTCGTTCATCCCAAAACCTGCCTGGCCAAACCGGCGGCGCTGGCCGCACTATCGCTATAACCATCTGCGCCGATTTCATCCGCGTACCTTTGGGTCACGGGTGCGCCTCCGATCAAAATCTTCACCTGCTCACGAATGCCTGCTTCTTTAAATGCATCTACCGTGGCTTTCATGGACGGCATCGTGGTTGTAAGCAACGCGGACAGGGCGACGATTTTCGCGTTCTTCTCTTTGACAGCGGTGACAAATCGTTCGGGCGGCACATTGACGCCGAGGTCGATCACTTCGAACCCGCCGCCTTCCAACATGGCGGACACCAGGTTTTTGCCGATGTCATGCATGTCACCCCTGACTGTGCCGATGACTACCCGGCCGATAGGTTCGATACCTCCAGCCACCAACAACGGGCGAACCAGTTCCAGGGCCGACTTCATCGCGCGCGCTGCGAGCAGTAATTCCGGCACGAAATATTCGTTGCACTCAAAACGCCGGCCCACTTCGCTCATCGCCGGCACCATGTTTTCCTGGACGAGTTTTACCGGATCAACGCCCGCAGCAAGGGCCTGCTCGGTGATGGCTTTGGCGGCTTTGGCATCGCCATTCAAAATTGCTTGATGAAGCGGACTTAAATCTTGCATCTGGAGTGATTGGCTACACAGGTAAACCTAGCAGCCGAATGGCGGCCTGTTTCTCCCTTTTTTGGCTACTTTTCAACATTCTATGGCTTCCCGGCTGCAATGAACCCGGAAAATTTGCCGTAAAGTCAATTTTCTCCGTGCCTTCAAGGCTGTGCCTCATTAATTTCCCGCGCTCGATGGCGACACTCAAACCTTTTGCCGCATTGCGGCCTAAACCGGAACTGGCTTCGCAAATCTGCGAACTGCCCTACGACGTCATGTCTTCGGAAGAAGCGCGCGTCCTGGCGAAGGGAAACCCCCTGAGCTTCCTGCACGTCAGCAAACCCGAGGTAGACCTGCCGCCGGGGACAGACGTCTACTCGCCGGACGTTTATGCGAAGGGCAAAGAGAACTTCGCCCGCTTGATTTCGCAGGGTGCCTTGCGGCAGGACGCGCAACCACACTTTTATTTGTATCGCCAGATGATGGGCAAGCATACGCAGGTCGGCCTCGTGGCAGCGGCCAGTTGTGAGGAATATCTGAAGGGTATCATCAAGAAGCATGAACTCACCCGCCCGGACAAAGAAGACGACCGCGTGCGGCACATCGAGACGCTCAATTCCCAAACCGGTCCGGTTTTTCTGACCTATCGCGCGCGACCCGCCCTGGATGAATTCGTCTTGAAAAAGACTTCTGAGAAACCTCTGGTCGATTTCACCGGGACTGACGGTGTGCGCCATTCGTCCTGGAGCCTCTCCAGCATGAATGACATTAATTTCATCGAAACACAGTTCGCAACAATACCGTTCCTCTACATCGCCGATGGACATCATCGCAGCGCGGCGGCCGCGCGGGTGTATCAGGCGCGCCAGGGCGCCGGCCAGAGTGCTTCGTTTCTCGCGGTGATTTTTCCGCACAACCAGATGCAGATTCTGCCCTACAATCGCGTGTTGAAAGACGCCCACGGCCTTTCGCCGGAACAATTGCTTAAGAAACTCGAGTCTATTTTCACCATCAAAGCCGGCGATGCATCCCCGACCGGTAAACATGAATTGGGTTTTTATCTCTCCGGCCAATGGCACACGCTGATTTTCCGGCCGCAACTCACTGCCATCAGCGACCCAATCGAAAAACTCGATGTAACCCTGCTTCAAAAACATGTGCTCGCGCCCATGTTCGGCATTGCTGACCCGCGTACCAGCAAGCGCATCAATTTCGTTGGCGGCATCCGCGGCACCGCGGAACTCGAAAAGCTTGTGAACAGCGGCGAATACGTGTGCGCCTTCTCCATGTTCCCGACCAGCATTGAAGACCTGATGGCCATCGCCGATGCGGGCGGCATCATGCCGCCGAAAAGTACCTGGTTTGAACCAAAGCTTCGCGACGCGATGTTCTGTCACATGATTTGACGGACGAAACGGGATTGCATCCCGGGAGTCTCTTCCGTTGTTAGTTTGCGGCGGTTGCGGACCGCCCTTACACTTGTTTAAAGTGAACCGACAGTTCCTAACCCGTTTTGCGTGGCTTTCCATTGTGGCAGCCTTGCTGACGCTTGGCCTCAAATCGGTGGCGTACTTTATCACCGGCTCGGTCGGTTTGTTGTCAGATGCAGTCGAGTCTATCGTCAACCTCATCGGCGGCACCATGGCTTTGCTCATGTTGCAAATCGCGGCCAAACCAGCGGACGAAGAGCACGCGTACGGCCATGGCAAGGCGGAATATTTTTCCAGCGGTGTCGAAGGCGGCCTGATCCTCGTCGCCGCCGTCAGCATCGCTGTTGCGGCGGTGCCCCGATTATTCCACCCACAGCCGTTGAACGCCATCGGCATGGGCCTGACCGTTTCAGCCGTCGCTTCTGTCATCAATCTCCTAGTCGCTGTCCTTCTGTTGCGTGCCGGCAAACGCCATAACTCCATCACGCTGGAAGCCAACGCACACCATCTGCTCACTGACGTTTGGACCGGCGTGGGCGTCGTCGTCGGCGTGGGGTTGGTGTATCTGACGAATTGGCAGCGCCTCGATCCCATCGTCGCGTTGCTCGTGGTCGTCATCGTGCTGTGGACGGGGGTCAGCATCGTCAAACGCTCGGTGGCCGGCCTCATGGATGTGGCACTTTCCGAAGAAGACCTTGGGCGCGTGCGAAAAATCCTTGAGATATATGAGCGGGACGGGATCAAATTCCACGCCCTGCGTTCCCGGCAATCCGGCGCAAAAAAATTCGTTTCCACCCACGTCCTTGTCCCCGGCGACTGGCCCGTCCAACGCGGCCATGAACTGCTCGACAAGATCGAAGCCGAGATCCGCCAGGCGCTTCCCGACGCGACGGTCTTTACGCACTTGGAACCTCTGGACGATCCCGCCTCGTGGGATGACCAATCCATCGAACAGGGCAAAAAAACCAGGTCTGCGGAGTGAACAGCGATACGCATTTCAAAGGCTGGGCCAAACCCGGTCCCATTCCACCGGGACCCGTCGCAAAAATGTCCCCGGCCGCAGACGAAACGTTTGATGCCATCAGCGGTCATTTTCGTTTGTTCCAATTGCGCGACGGCCATCGCTTTTCAACCGACGACATCCTCGTCGCCTGGTATGGCACCAGTTGGTGTCCCACCGCGCGCACTGCCCTCGACCTCGGCAGCGGCATCGGCACGGTGGGAATGATTTCCGCATGGCGATTGCCCGGCGCGCGATTCGTCACGGTGGAAGCACAACCCGAGAGTGTCGCACTCGCGCGCAAATCCGCGCAGTACAATGGGCTCACCGACCGTTACGAAATCCGCGCTGGCGATTTTCGCGAGGCAGGCATTCTGCGGACTGATGAAAAATTCGATCTCATCACCGGCAGTCCGCCATATTTTCCGCCGGATGCCGGCGTGAAAAGCGATCACCCGCAAAAGGTCGCCTGCCGTTTTGAACTGCGCGGCGATATCGCGGATTATTGTTCCGTCGCAGCAAAGCATCTTGCGGGCGGCGGTTTTTTTGCCTGCGTCTTTCCTGCCGAACCCGCCCAACTGGCGCGCATGCGATCCGCAGCGAAAAACTCTGGCCTCATCATCGTGCGCCAGCGTCCCGTGATTTTCCGCGAAGGCGAACCACCACTCGTCGCACTCTTCGGCCTGATGCGCGCGGATGATTTGCCGGAATGGTTTCGCGGCCAGACGTGGGAGGAACCACCGCTCACCATCCGCACGCGCAAAGGCGAAATCCACCCTGAATATTCCGCCGTCAAACTCGCCATCGGCTTTCCGCCTTGAGGTCACGTTCATTTGTCCTTTACGTTTTGTCATGCTTGGCGGTTTAATCCGCCCATGCGATCCCGCCGGGCATTCACCTTGATCGAACTGCTCGTCAGTATCGCCATCATCGCGATTCTCGCAGCGCTCCTGCTGCCGGGTTTGTCCCGGGCCAAACAGCGCGCCAGGACCACTTATTGCCTCAACAACATGAAACAGTTGTCCGTCGTGATGAAAGGCTACGTGGACGACAACATAGGCGTGATGATTCCGCTGTGGGTTCAACAAGGCGCTCTGGGCTGGAGCACCTGGAACTACGACCCCGGAACCTTCATCGTCCAGTATTCCGATTTTCTCTGGTGGCAGGACAAGCTACGGCTGGATGGGCTCCTGCCCAATCCATCGCTCATCGATTGCCCGACGCTCAGTCAACCGGCCACCGAGGCCCGCGGTGGTTCCACCAGCGCCAATCATGTCCTCGGCATCGGCCTGAACTTCCCCGAATACGGCTGGCTGGCGGCCAAAGCTGATTTTCCGTTTCCCATCTACACCGTCGCCAAAGAAAACGACTTCACCCGCCCCAGCCAATCTGTCGTCCTCGGTGACGCCGGAGAAATCAACAATCCAGACGAGACCGACCCCGATCTGTGGCTCGAGAACCCGGCCACCGGCTGTTCCTATTTTCGTGTGCCCAGCGATTACGACAGCTATCCCGGCGGCGATTCGCGCTCCGTGCCCCGGCACAGCCAGCGCGCCAATTTCGCTTTCTTCGATGGCCACGCCGAAACCTTGCGCAACAGTGCCATCCGTTACGACCTGCCGCGCACCAATGGCCTCGTCCAATGGGCCAGAAACAATCGCGGCATGGACCCGTAGTGATTAACGGACGATTTCTGTCACCTTTTGCGTCCCGGCGAACATTTATGTGTGACCGGCAAAGCCCCATGAGGGCGAAGGGATTTGAAAAACCTTGAAACGAATCAATCTTTCCGGTGTCTCTATTCGCATGAACCCCCAGCGTCGCGCGTTCACTCTCATTGAATTGCTCGTCGTCATCGGCATCATTGCCATTCTCGCGGCCATGTTGCTCCCCGCACTCTCCGGCGCCAAACAAAAGGCCAAGGGCATGGAATGTCTCAACGACATGAAGCAGATCATCACCGCCACAAAAATGTACGTGGATGATAATCACGGCACCATTGTCCCGCTCTGGATCGAACAAGGCGCGGCGGGCATCGGCAGCTGGACTTACGACCCAGGCACCTTCGTCGTCCAAAAACCCACCTACCTCTGGTGGCAGGATAAACTGCGCCTGGACAACCTCCTCACCGTCCCAAAAGTTTTCGATTGCCCCGTGCTTACCCAGCCTGCCGTTGACGCCCATGGCCAATCCATGAGTTCCACCCACGTCCTCGGCATCGGCATGAATTATCCCGAGTACGGCCACATCATCCCCGCCGCCGGAAATCCCGACCCCGTCTACGGCTCCGCTGCCGAGAACCAGGTCACCCGCCCCAGCGAATCCATCGTGTATGCCGATGCCGCCTACATCGCCAATCCCGATGACGATTACGACACCTGGAATGACACCCCCGGCACCGGCTGCTCCTACTTCCGCGTCCCCAGCGATGTGAATGCTTATCCCAGCGGCGATTACACCCGCTCCAGCCCCCGCCACCGCAAACGCGTGAACACCGCCTTCTTCGACGGCCATGTCGCCACCATTCGCAACAGCAGCATCGGTTACGACCTGCCCCGCACCGACGGCGCCGCCCTCTGGACCAAAAACAACAACACCGCCGATACGCCTTAGCTCCCCGCGGGAGATTTTTTGATCGGATTAAGTCGGATTAGGTCGGATTGACCCGGCAAACCTCAAGGGCTTTCCAGCCTGCGGGTTCACGGGACATTCCTGTCCCGTGTTCATCTCAAAAAACACCCCTAATTATCTCTAATTATCCCTAATTTGTGCTCAGCCCCAATCCGATTTCAGGCGTTATTCTCGTCATTAACGTCATTATCTGTTTTTCATCCTGATTTGGTAGTCGTCCCGCCCGGCGGGATCAGTCGGCGCTGACATCCATCACGCCTCATGCAAACCCGCATCATGCTTCCCCTGATATTTCAAAGATCAATTTCGCGCGCGAAGTCCCGACCCGTCGGGAGACTGCGCCAGCCCTTGGCACTTTTCCCCACCTGACATCTGCTTGCCGCGCCAAAGCGCAGCGGCGGCGGGACACGCGACACATGACATATTGTCATCCCCCCGTTTTACCACACCTTCCCCGACTTGTAATCGCGACCGTCGCGAAGTCAGTCACTTTTTTTAAAAAACTTTTCAACCCCGCAACTCGTTTAGAAACAACCTCTTTCACAAATTTATCCCAAGGCCAAACCCCATTTTTCAAAAAACGTGCTCACCTTTGCCGCCATTCGCCCCTCAAAAAGTCGTCATTTACCCCCAGACCGCGGACGGTCCCCCCGTCCGCAGCACCCACATTACGGGCAAGTCATCCGAAGTCGATTCCACCTATCTTATTTGTCCTATCCCGTAGCGCCGCCAATCAAACCTCCAAACTACAACCTTCAACTTGCAACCAGTAACCCAGAAAACTCGACAACTCGTCCTCTTAGCCCTAAACCATTTGAATACGTCAGGCGGCCTCAAGATTTTGGACGAAGCCCGCAGAAAGCACTCACATGGATCTACAACTAACGAACAAGGTCGCCATTGTCACCGGCGCCAGTCGCGGTATTGGGCGCGCCATCGCCATGGCCTTGGCCAAAGAGCAAATGCGCATTGTCCTGGTCGCCCGCTCCGAAGACCTGCTTAACGAAGTCGCCGCCTCCATTGGCCCCACGTCTTTGGTTCATGTTGCCGACCTCCGCAAACCCGAGTCCGCTCCCGAGGTCATTGCGGCGACCATCCAACGTTTTGGCAGCCTCGACCTTCTGGTCAACAACGCCGGCGCAACCAAGCGCGGTGATTTTCTCCAATTGGCCGATGAAGACTGGGCTGACGGCTTTGCCCTGAAATTCTTTGGCTCCATGCGCCTCTGCCGCGCGGCCTGGCCTCATCTCATCGCCAGTCACGGTTCCATCATCAATATCATTGGCGTTGGCGGGCGCACCGGTAGTGCCGATTTCACTATCGGCGGCTCCGTGAATTCCGCCTGTCTCAACCTCACCAAATCCCTTGCCCATCGCGGGCTTACCGATGGCGTCCGGGTCAACGCCATCAATCCGGGTGCGATTGCTACCGAGCGGCTGCAACGCCGCATTAAAACGGTCGCCGCCGAGCAAGGACTGGGTTACGACACCGCCGCCAAGAAAATGGTTGAAAAGCTGGGCGTCACACGATTCGGTACGCCCGAAGAAATCGCCCACGCCGTTACCTTCCTCGCCTCCTCCGCCGCCAGCTACTGCCAGGGCACCATCCTCGACGTCGACGGCGGCGAAACCCGCACGCTTTAAAAAACATTCGAATCTCGCGAAGCGTTTGGAGTGCGTGCGCTTCAGCGCCGCTTTTCCACCAACCACCATTCGTCATTTCAGCCATTTAGCAAAAGCCTTTCTTTGCGCTCTCTGTGCCCTCTGTGCCTCTGTGGCAAAATCCATTCGTGTTGATTCGTGGTTGTTTTCCCGCTTTAATCCGCGCATGAGGAGTCGCCGCGCATTCACGCTGATTGAGCTCCTCGTCGTCATTGCCATCATCGCTATCCTCGCGGCGCTGCTCATGCCCGTCCTGGCCAGGACCAAGGAACGCGCCCAACGCACCGCCTGCCTCAACAACCTTAAGCAGCTCCAAACCAGTTGGCTCACCTATCTCAGCGACGATAACGACACCATGCCGCCCAACCTCTGGGACGGTTCTCCCGGCCAAAACGCCAGTTCCGCGCCCGGCTCCTGGGTCGTCGGCAACGCGCTCGAGACCAGCCCCACCAACATCCAGGCCGGTGTGCTCTGGCCCTTGAACCCTTCGCTCGGCACCTACCATTGCCCCATGGATAAATCCGTCGCCAGCGACAACACCACCCTCCGTTATCGGAGTTACTCCCTGCTCATCTATCTCGGCGCCACCGACGATCCGGATAGCGCGTTCGCCGCCTGGAACAAACAAAAGGGCAGCCAGCTCAAAAGACCCTCCACCACCCTCGCCTTCTGCTGTGAAGAGGATACCAGCATCAACGACGGCATCTTCATGGTCGTGGCCAATCCCGGCGAATGGCGCGATTACCCCTCCGTCCGCCATTCCCAAGGCAGCACCTTTTCCTTCGCCGACGGCCACACTGAATACTGGAAATGGCAGACCGCCAACATCGCCGACGACCCCACCGCCCTCACAAAGCTCCAAGCCGCCATTCCTGATCCGTAGCGCCACGTAGCGCAGAATTTCATTCTGCTGGATCGCGGATTTGCAATCCGCACCGTCTTCGCGTTAAGGATGCCCGCCCATATTTCCGAGACGCTCATTCCGCGCGAAGCGTTTGGACTGCGCGCGCTTCAGCGCCGCTTTTCCCGGACAGCGGCTGTGTCCCGCTCTGCGGGACCAGCCGCAGCACTCAGTCAGCTTAACCAACGCCGGAAACACCCGTGACACCCCTTCGCCTTCCTCCATTTAACCAATCACCAATTTAACCAATCACCAACCCGCCCATTCGTCATTTCTTCCCCCGTTTGGAGTTCCGCCTTTAGGCGGTCCGTTTCCCCATCCGTGTCCATCTGTGTCCATCCGTGGTTTAATTCCCCCTTCGTTCCCTAGTTCCTTTGTTGTGAACCCTGTTTTGTTCCCATTCGTGCTAATTCGCGAAATTCGCGTAAAAGTCCCCTCCCTCATTTCCCATTTGCCTGCTCGCCTGCTTCCCAGTTTAATGCCCGTCACATGAAAATTGTTTTGGCATATTCGGGCGGTCTCGATACCTCGGTGCTGCTCTCCTGGATCAAAGAAAAGTATAACGCCGAGATGATCGCCTTCTGCGCCAACATCGGCCAGGAAGACGAACTCACCGGCCTCGCCGCTAAAGCGAAAAAGACCGGCG
>Ga0265338_10000147_pt1 | contig 129297 bp, 127 predicted proteins | sample 42126metaG_FD_193579 | JGI IMG/M metagenome (GOLD analysis project Ga0265338, IMG submission 193579) | Rhizosphere microbial communities from Carex aquatilis grown in University of Washington, Seatle, WA, United States - 4-21-26 metaG | ecosystem: Host-associated > Plants > Roots >...
TTCTCCTCTATATTCTGGGCGGCGTATCCGCTGATGCAGGACGTGGACTTCACGTTTTCACAACTGGCGAACGCGGTCTTTGTGGCCTTGGGCGACAATGGCTTTTCGAGTTTTATCGCGAATGGGATGATCTCGGGACTTGGCGCCGTGCTGGTGTTCGTCCCCCAGATCTTTATTTTGTTTATTGGGTTCACTTTGTTGGAAGACACTGGGTATCTCGCCCGCGCCGCCACAGTGGTCGATCGTCCGCTGAATAAAATCGGTTTGAGCGGCCGCGCGTTCGTGCCGATTTTGTCGGGCTTCGCGTGCGCGGTGCCCGCGGTGATGGCGTCGCGGAATATCCGCTCGGCGCGCGAGCGGTGGATCACGGTTTTTGTGATTCCGTTTATGACCTGCTCCGCGCGATTGCCGGTATACGCTTTGCTGCTGACCTTTTTGTTTTTCGGCGCCGACGCTTGGAAAGCCGGCATCGCCATGACCGCGCTGTATGTCGGCGGCCTCGTTCTCGGCGTGATTTCGGCCGCGGTGTTGAATAAAATTTTGAAACCCGACCCCACGTCGCATTTTCTGATGGAATTGCCGCTCTACCGCTGGCCGAAGCTCGGCTTCACACTGCGGTTAGCGACGCGCCGGACGGTGTCTTACGTGAAGCGCGCGGGCCCGACGATCTTCGTGTTCGCCTTGATTCTGTGGGCGGGCACGCACTTTCCCTATCACGGTGAAATGAGCCCGAGCGATCAGATTCAAGCGAGCTATGTCGGCAAGGTCGGCAAAGCGATTGAACCCGTGTTCACGCCGATGGGCCTCGACTGGCGCGTGGGCCTAGGGATGATGTCAGCCTTCGTCGCGCGCGAAGTATTCGTTTCATCGCTCGCGGTGATCTTTAACATCGCCGCCGACGACAAGGCGTCGTTGCGGACGTCGCTCCTCGACAAAATGCATTCGGCCCAAGCGCCGCACGGCGGACCGCTGTTTACGTTCGCCTCCGTCACGGGACTCGTCCTCTTTTTTATGATTGCCTTGCAGTGTCTCTCAACGACTGGCGTGACCCTCAGAGAAATGGGTTCTTGGAAATACGCCGTCGTTCAGTTGATTGCCTTGAATGTGGCCGCGTACATCGTGGCCATCGCTGTCGTCCAGGGCTTACACGCCCTGGGCATCGCTTAGCCTTAGTGGAACACATCCCCACAATTGTAGACGGTCGGTCCGTAATTGCACTGACTCATGATCACTTGAATCACGATCGCCACGCTCGGATCGGGATTGATATTTTGGATCGCAACTGTCTTCGACGTTTCTCCGGGTTGAAAGACAATGTCTCCGCCGTTCGGGACGTAGTGCACATTCGGTTTGCCGTAGATCACGCCGGGACTCGGCGGCGGCAATGTGTAAGCCGTGTCATTCGTATGCCAGTGAAACGCGAAGGCCATCGGCATGGCGTTGTCCAAAACAAATCCGGCTTGGCAAGACGTATTGATATGGCAAGGCGGACCAACAAAGTGCACGCTGGGGATCGACGATTGGGTGCCAGTGCCACCGGTTCCTCCCGTTCCGCCAGTGCCGCCGGTTCCACCAGTACCACCTGTACCGCCAGTGCCACCTGTACCTCCGGTCCCAGTGCCGCCAGTACCGCCCGTTCCTCCCGTGCCGCTTCCGCCACCACCGCCGCCGCTGGAGCCGCCGCCCGGGCCCAAGGTGCCAGAGGCGCCGCCGTTGGCGGAGTTAAGTGAACTTGCATCGGGTTGGTTAAAATCGACTTTCGAACATCCGAGTGCGCTCAAAGCCAAAATGGCGAGCGTCGCGACAAGAGCATTCCCACAGGTCTTCATAGATAATCCCCTTCAGTGCCCATATTTTAGCGAACAATAGAGGAGGGGCAAAACTCGTGACCGTCTACCTTCTCAACAGGGGCGGAGTCCTCAGGGAACAAATGAAAGGCTATTCCGCGCAGTTACCTTGAAAGTGCAGAACTTTTGATAAGTTCCAAGTATTTCGGGTTCGTCTCAAAATAGTTCTCGAGGGAAATTTCGCAGGCGGAATTCGTGTGCAAAGTTTTGACGGGCGGGGTGGGGATTAGACAGTTTTGAGAGGGCAGAAGTCTCGGCACGAGTCCGTTTTTCCGTGTCGGCTTTCCGGATCGGTGTCCGTGTCCGTACCGTTTCCGTTTGGCCCAACGGCGCCTTAGAAGGGTCGATCAAAGGACTCAGAAAAATCGACGGCGTTACGACTCTGGAAATATGTATTTGGGTGTACGGCGACGCGCTTTCGCAAGGATCTGCGAATCAATGCAATTGGAGCCACGACGCCGAAGAAGATTACGGCAAGAATCACAAAGGATTGCACTTCAAGCAACGTTTGAGAAATTCGGGTGAGAGTGGATTTTATATCAGTCAAGCTCGATCTCCCTCTTCCATTGTCCCGCGGGCTGGCGGGATTTCTCTAGCACCATATTGCCGACCACTAAGAGGTCGATTCCCGAATGCATAAAGCAGCGGTAGGCGTCCTCGCAACTGCGTACGATCGGCTCGCCCCGAACATTGAACGAAGTGTTTACGAGAACCTCTACCCCCGTTCGTTGGCCAAAGGCTTTGAGCAGCGCATGAAACCGTGGGTTGCTTGAGGCTGCGACGGTCTGCACGCGCGCCGAAGAGTCCACGTGAGTGACCGCGGGGAGTGATACGCCGTCCTTAACCGGTGCGACCAGAAGCATGTAGGGACTCGGCCGATCGAGATTGAAGTAGTCGAGGGTTGATTCGACCGGAACGGCCGGAGCGAAGGGGCGGAACGCCTCGCGCATCTTGATTTTCTCATTCAAATTTTCACGCATCTCGGGCCGGCGTGGATCGGCGAGGATCGACCTATTTCCGAGGGCGCGGGGGCCAAATTCCATCTGTCCCTGGAACCAGCCAACGACGTCGCCCTCCGCTATTCTATCCGCGGCCCGAGAGAAAAGCTCGCCGTCATCAAGCGTTTCGAAAACCGCGCCGAGAGAGTGGAGTATCTGGCGAGCGTCATTTTCGTCAACCGCCGGGCCGAGGTACCCGTTTGCCATCGGATCCACTTCGTTCGAGCGAGGGTCACCGAATTTTTGATGGGCGACTGCAAGGGCGCAGCCGATGGCACCACCGGAGTCGCCGGCAGCGGGTTGAATCCAAATGTCGTCAAATATGCCCTCGCGTAGGAGTTTGCCATTAGCGACACAGTTGAGTGCGACCCCTCCGGCCAAACACAGAAATCTCTCGCCGGTGCATTGACGTGCCGTCCGCGCCAGGCGCAGAACGGCCAACTCGATTACGGATTGCACACTGGCCGCAAGATCCATATCGAGCTGACGAATCGGCGTCTCAGGCACACGCGGCAACGCGCCAAAGAGACCGTGAAACTTAGAATTCGTCATCGTGAGGCCCGTTGCGAAATTGAAGTAAGACATGTTGAGACGGAACGATCCATCCTCACGCAAGTCGATAAGCTCGGCCAAAATTTTCTCGCGGTAGATGGGCCGGCCGTACGGCGCAAGGCCCATCAGCTTGTACTCTCCCGAGTTAACAAGAAAGCCGGCGAATTGGGTGAACGCCGAATAGAGCAACCCGAGTGAATGCGGAAACCGAATTTCGAGCAACGGTTGAAGGTCGACGCCGTTGCCATGCCAAATTGACGTCGTCGTCCATTCGCCGACACCGTCCATGCAGAGAACCGCTGCATGCTCGAACGGACCGGCAAAAAAGGCGGAGGCCGCATGAGAGTGATGGTGTTCAGTAAAGAAAAGCGGTGGAAGCTTTCGAGCCCCCGAGATTTCCCGCAGGCTGTTACGCAGCATCTGCTTCAAAAAAAGTTTTTCCTTAATCCAAACCGGCATTGCGGCGGCGAATGAGCGAAAACCTGAGGGCGCAAATTCAAGATAGGTTTCAAGCAAGCGCTCGAATTTCAATAAGGGTTTATCGTAAAACACAACTGCATCGAGCGCCCCAACTTCGATTCCGGCGTGATCGAGACAGAAGCGGACGGCATGGCGCGGGAATGAGGCGTCGTGCTTCTTTCGCGTAAAGCGCTCTTCCTCGGCGGCGGCGACGATTTTTCCGCCATCGACAAGAGCCGCCGCGCTGTCATGATAGAATGCGGATAGCCCGAGAATTTTCATTCAGAAGATCGCATAAATAAACGGCGCTACCGCGGAGACGTGGCCGACCGCAATTAAAATTCCGAATAGTCCGAGTACGAAAAGAATGGGAAGCATCCAGAACTTTTTCCGCGCGCGCATGTATTGCCAGAAGTCGCGACAAAACTCGATCATCTTTGCTCCTCGAGAAAAATTCTATGAAAGCCTAGGGAAAATAGATAGGCTTTATATCATGAAACGTATCGTATTCCGTTCGATTCTTATCTTTTTGACGGCGACAGCTTGTATTGGTGTCGCCGAACTCGTTTCGGCAGTCGGCTTGAAGGTTCTTTCGCATGATTCCAAAGTCGACGGTAACGGCGACATGATCGCGAGCTGGGAGCGTGGCTTTCGTAGGGCTCCGCTTTTTTCCTATGTGAAGCGCGACGGCAATAATTATGGGTTTGAGGACGAACTCGATTTTCCCCTGTCTAAGGGGAAAGACGATTTTATTATTGGTATTCTTGGGGGGTCTGTGGCGGATTCGTTCGCTAACCAAGTAAAATCCTCGAGCAATTTTATCGATGCTTTAAAACAATCAATTCCCGAGCTACGCAACAAGAACATACGTTTGGTCAACCTAGCGTGTCCGGGCTATAAACAGCCGCAACAGTTTGTTGTGTTTTCGGCCTTTATGGATTTTCTCGACGCGATCGTGCAAGTCGATGGCTGGAACGAGGTTTGGATTCGGTCCGAGATGCCCGCATTTAGCGAGGTTTTTTATAACAATCGCGCGGGTACTGAATGGAGTCTGGGCGGACTTTCATTAGCAACTTCGTTCCTTGAGGGCTTTGAGCAATTCACAAACGCAAGTTCCTTATTCGCGGCTAGTCGCACCACACGATTTCTCGATCTGGTCGGCCATCGCCTTATCGATAGGCGAGCCACTGGAATTATGAAGTCGCGAAAGGGTCCATTATCCATACCTGAAACTGGCGACAGGCCCATCGCGACTTGGACTAAATACGCGAAGCTCGAAATGGAACTTGCGCACGGTGCGGGAATTCGCGCATTTTTCTTCCTTCAGCCGAGCCGGTATCTCGCGGGTTCAAAGTCACTTTCCAAAAGTGAAATTCGTATTGGAGACGCTCAGGGATTTAAAGAAACTGAGGCACAGTTCGAGCGCTTGCGGGCCCGAGCCGCTAATGAGCTGCACGGTCGTGTCATCGATCTCGCTGATGTTTTTGCGCACGAGGGTCATGAAGTCTATATCGACAATTGTTGTCACGTAAATGATCGCGGCAATGAGATTATGGCGGATCGAATTGCTGCGGATATTGCGCGGAAGTGGGGTGCTGGGCGGTGACGTGCGGAACGCCTAAGGCGGGGGGAACGGGATGGCTTCGGCCATCCTGGCCTCGTCCTCCGCTGCGCTCCGGACTCGAACGCTGACGCGTTCTCGCTCAAATTTAGCATCCTGCTAAATTTGTCGAACCTGGCGCATTGATTCTGAATTTCGTGGTTGGTCCAAAATAAAAAAGGCACCTTTGGTGCCTTTTTTATTTTGGAGCCGACGACGGGATTCGAACCTGCGACCTACGCATTACGAATGCGTTGCTCTACCAGCTGAGCTACGTCGGCACACTGGGAAGGCCTAAGCTAACCTTTGAAAAGACACCGTGCAAGCTGATTAAGCGGAGCGGCGGCGGTTCTTATTTCCCTGCGGCAGTATCTGACTCTATGGCTTTAGGCTGTGGGCTCATCTCGCGGCGCCAGGCCGAAATCGTATCGAGGGCCTTTTCAATTCGGGTTCCGTTGGCAAAATTCGCTGAGCCGCAGGGGATATAGGTCTGCTTGGAATTGCGGCTCATGGTTTGGCCTTTACCAACCCAAGTGGCTGTGGAATGGGACAGGATTCCGGCTAGTGCGAGCTGGCCGGTCTTCGATTTACAGAAAATCGGTCCGCCGGAGTCACCGATGCACCCTTGGCCATCCATCGGGCGCCCACTGATCCAGTTTCTGGACCACTCGATGTTGTGGTAGTGGGGATCATCCATGGCCAATTTCTGATCTGGGCCGGTGACTTCGGAATAGGTCGCAGTTTTCAAAAGCGCAGTCGGAGGGCCTAAGGGTTGTCCCACCTCGGTATTGCCGAATCCCGCGAGAGTCAGTTTGCTATTCGCGCAACCACCGGTGGCAAAAGCCACACTCCGTCCGTGCTCAAAGGGCACGGTCAATTTGCCAAGGGCGACATCTTGACCCTCGGGCCGGGGATTCCCTTTTTTATCCTGGCGATCGTTCACGGATTTATCGCTCGCCAACTGAATGCGCACGATCTTTTTGGTTTGCGGGTCATAGATTTCGGCGAAGACATGGCCATCTTTCGCATCAAATGAGTCCGGATTCTTAGGGTTCTTGAAGCAGTGGCCGGCGGCAAGGACCTCATTGGGACTAATCAAGGTTCCGGTGCAAAAGGCCATGTAGAAATTGGGCCCCATCTCCTGAACCAGCCGCACGGTGACCGCGCGAATCGTTTCGGTGTCGTCGTTCGGCGAGAACGCGACCGTACTCCCGCCCTCGACGGCCGAAACCCGAAAAGAAAATAAAACATAAAGAACGAGGACAACAAAGCGACCCATTTCTTAACACTACGGCCCCAAATCGGGGCTGGCAATCCCCGCGCAGTAGGCGCTTTCCCGATGGCGTGTCATTGCCGAAAAACGCGACCGCGCGTAGCGCGAGCGGCATTTCGAAATGCAATGACATGCCAGCGGGGCCGCGGCTGATGCGCGGGGATTGCCAGCCCCGATTTGGGGATGCGGGTTAGAGAAGGGCCCGCGACTAAGGCCGAACGAACGCTGGACTAAAATCGCGACACAGGCCGGGTCCAGACGAGTTCAAATATGGATTGGTTTACAATAGATCGGTGGCTTTTCGGCTCGTACGCTTTTTAATTTTGATCGCCTTAGGAGTATGTCTCGCGCACGCCGATGACGATGACACGCGCACCAACGTTTACGTCAAAACCAAACGCCAATCACTGACCGCGCGCTCCCTCCCGCATGTGATCGATCTTGCCGAACAGCATTCTCCCGTAATTCAAACCGCGAAGGGCACGCTCGAGGGCTTTCACTTAGCCTATGAAATCGCGGCGCGACGCTGGCTGCCTAGCCTCGATCTTACTTCGGGCGTGGGCGCGCAGGGGCAGCAACCTCATGATTCGACGATCACGACTCCGTGGCTGTCAAACACTGACTTGGTCCTCAGTGAAACATTTTACGACAACGGCGTTAGTCTTACGAACTACGAAATCGCCCGGACACGCTTTGACCGCGCGCGGATCGAGTTTGAGATCGCACGCGATCAGCAATTGCTCAACGCCGCGAATGCTTACTACGATTGGTCGGCCGCTCTTCAGCAGCGTGAGATTGTCGAAATCAACCGCGAGATGCTCAAACGCCATCACGACGCGCTGGACATCGCAGTCAGGCGCGGAACCAAAACACGGAAAGACGTTCTGCGTATCGAACAAGAGATGAAGCGCATCGAGCTGAATGTTCTCGACAGCGACAACCTCGTCGACTTGAGCTTTCAAAAACTCGCGGCGGTGATCGGCATGAGCCGCGAAGAGCTCACCGAAGAAGATCTGGAACGCGAAGAGGCGAAACCCTTTCTGCACTACGAGGCCGATCTTCCGGATCTCAAACCCAAAGATCACAGGCAGGCCAAAATTTACGACTTGCAGGGGAAAGAAGCCGCGCTCAACACGCGCCTCACTCAGCGCACGGATTGGCCGCAGCTTCAGCTGAGCGGCGCCGCGGGTTACCACAACGGCACTTACATCGACAACCCGGGCGGCATCGACCTAAACCGTCTCTACACCTGGAACACGATGGTCACGTTGACCTACAACCTCTGGGATTGGGGCATTCGCGACCGGCAGCTCCAGCAAGCGCGAATTACGGAGTCCAACACCAACAAGACCAATGAGCAGGCGATGTTCGATCTCGGCACCACGCTGCGCGACCTTGGCAATCAGCTGCGATCGCTCCGCGCCAATGTTAAGCTCACGCGCGAGCTGATGGCCGGTGAGCAGCAGAGCTATTCAATCTTGGAAGCCGACTACCGCGACGGAAAGTCGTCGTACCTCGATCTCATCACGAACTTGAATTCGTTGATCGACGCGCGGTCAAAATTTATCGCCTCCTATTTCGGTTTCCGCAAAGAACAGGCCCTGTACTCCTTCCATAAAGGCGATCTGTACACGTCGTTGCGTGAGTAAATGTTGACCTTGGCCGAATCCGGCTTATTCTTAGGCCTCAGGAGGAGAAACATATGAAACTGATTTTAGCTTCGATGGCATTAATCGCGATGAGTGTGGCAGCCCATGCCGAAGACAAGACTTGCAAAGTCAAAGGCATGCACTGTGCGGATTGCGCGGAAACGGTTCACGAAAAGGTCTGCGATCAAGCCAAATATTCGACCTGCGACGTAAAGATCATCAACGAGAAAAAAGAACTCGGACAAATCCATTTGATCACGAAAGACAATACTGCGAAGATCGATGAAAACGTCGTCAGCGCTGCGGTCAAAGATACGGGCTATGAAATGCAGAAGTGCAAAACTAATAAAGGCAAAAAGATCTAGCCTAGCCGCTACGGTTCGACGTCGAAGGTGCGTTCGAAAGATGTGCCGTCGGCGTTTTCAAATCTGAGGCGCTGTTCGCCTTCGGCGAGGCGGCCCAGTTCAATCGTTGCTTGATAGGGAATCGTAACCCTCTCCATCCGGCACAGTTGACCGGTCTTCCACGCGTAGACCCGGATTTCGTGAAGGCGCGGCGTGCGATTCGTCACCTCCGCTCGGTCCCAAGAATAACAGGAATTGGGAAAATAGCCGGCGACTACGATGTAAGCACCGCCCCTCTCACTCACGCCGCTGGGAATGAGCACGTCGGTCAAATCAATCATCACTTCGGAACTCTGCTGGGCCTGAGCGGTCGCTCCAAACGCCAAGAGAAGAACAAGCGCGAGGGTCTTCATACCCTCTAGAAATTACAATCCTCATGCCACGCCTAAACAAATTTACTGTCTACCCCACGGTCGAAATTCTGAACCTTCGGGGAAATTCGTCTCTCGATGAGACATATCAAGAGAAATCCCAGACTTCGGTCAAGTTGAGAACGGCACATACCGATATGAAACTCAAGACGCTTGTAGTGAGAGGGGTCCCGTGAAACTACGGCAAAAAATCATGTACGCCATTCTGACTCTGGGAATGGTGGTCTCGTTTCAAAACTGTGGCAAAGGCTTTCAACCCACGGCGGCGGACTCGTTCTCGTCGGCGCAGTGCTCGGCCAAAATGCGGGCAGAGGCTTCAACTTTACATTTGAGCGCGAGCGAACTGAATTGCGGCGACTTCAACGCCTACGCGTGTGAACGCCGGATATTCAGTCCCGATACCGTCGACCTTTCCGAAGCGGTCAAAGAGTGCGTGCCGAACAGCCAGATCTGCGTCGACGTAGATGTGCGCCAGTTCAATACGACTCCGGCCCGCAGCACAGCGAGCGATGCGCAGTTCCAGCCGGGCGGCGACTACAATCACGAAGAAATCCATTGTTATCATAAGATGGTTTACCGCGGCATCTCGCTGTTTGACGGATCCGCGGATTCGCTCGAGGCCTCTTTGGCCAAAGCGATGGCGGCCTGCGAACAGGCGGTGGGCACATGAGATTTCCTAATAAGTGGCTCTTTGGTTTTATCTTAATCGTGCTCGTCTTGCTCTCGCATGCGAGTTTCGCGCACTCGATCTTCAATCCGCAGGGCAATATCCCTGGCCGCACGACGACGGTTTTAAAGACCGGTCCGTGCGGAGGCATCGCGCGCACGGCGACGGCAAAGATGCTCGCCCCCGGCACACAAGTGCGGGTGGATTGGGAAGAGACGATTCAGCATCCGGGCCGCTATGAGTTCTATCTCTTGGATCAGAATGACCAAAATCCGCAGTTGATCGCGACTGTTCCGGATAACCAAGACGGTACGAACGATCTGCCGCACATCTTCACCAGCATGATCCAATTGCCGGCGAACTTCACTTGCGACAACTGCACACTGCAGATGATTCAGGTGATGACGGAAAATCCGGCTGCGCCGACATTCTACTATTCGTGCGCGGATATCAAGGTGCAGTCAGGCGCTTCGATCACACCATCGCCGTTGCCCACGCCGGGTCCGACGGGGCCGAGCCCCGCCTGTAACGGCCACTAAGCCGGTGGCGGCTCGTTCATCTTTTGAACGAGCTGGCCAACGATTATAGAAAACCCTTCGAGATCGGTCGGCAATTCGGTATCTTTCCAATGAATATGGTCGTCACCGAAAGAAATGATCTGACCGACCTTCTGCACAACCTCGAACGCGCGGTCTATCGCGCGGACGCGTTCCGCGGACTCGGGGTTCTCTAGCTCAATGAGGCGCACGTTGGCGGCGATGGTCTGTAAGGGACTATTCATCAGGTGCTGGGCGCCCAGTAACAGGACGGCAAATTTCTTAAATATCTCGTTCTGCGCGGCGAGGGCAGCCTTCTGCCGCATGAGCTCTATCCCTCGCCTGCGCGCATACCAAATAAAATACGAGGCGACGACAAATCCGATCGTGATCCAGGGTTCTTCCAGCCCTACCCAGGCCCGCTGTTCCGGAGTCCACCATAGAAATTGCGCGAACGCGGCGCCAATGATCGCGACAAATGCGGCATGGGCCGGAAGGCAAATCGCCGGGGCGGCCAAGGCTGCCGCAACAGCCAAGAGTTTGAGCCCGAAGAAGGGGACGAGAATGTTCCATCCCTCGCGCAGATAAATTTCATGATTGATAGCCACATTAACCGAAATATTTAAGACAGAAAAAGCGAAGAGCCATTGTTTTGCGCGGGCCGTGTTCAGGAGAAAATAGGCGCCAACGGCCGCGCATCCAATCACACAAGCGACGGTGCGAGGTAAGAGAAGGGGCCAATACCTTTCGTTGAAGATGGTGGAGAGGACTAGAAATATCAGGCACACGGCGGTAATGACCAAGAAGGCCAGGATGCCGTGCTCAAGGAGAAAGGAGAGTCGAGGTCTGATTCGTGTCTTCAAGTTCGCTCCTAACAAGGCGGACAAGTGACGTGACGGCCACGGGCTTATTCAATATCTCCGCGCGGCCCAACTGGGCCGCCGTCTGTACTAACGGGTGACTTTTCGCATGTCCGGTAAAAAAGAACACACGGCCTCGATAATCGTTATTGAGCAGAAACGTGTAGGCCTCAAGTCCGCTCGGTTCATTGAGCCCGAGGTTGATATCTAAAAACGCCAGCTTGCTCGAGCTCGCGCGTTCATAATTTAACTGAAGTTGGTTCAGGGATCCGAAAGTATCGACGGTGCAATGAACCAGTTTTGATATGACCTCCGCCGTCGCTTCGCGAAGATCTTCATCGTCGTCCAACAAAATTACGTCACAACTCATCGATTGGAAGTACCACTATATGAAGAGTTATTTAATAGAAAGATTTATTTACTCTCTACCGCTCTCATCCAAAATTAGGGGAGGCCCAGCGAGTCCGTGACCGGCTGAGCCTCCAAGGCGGGTAGGGGGATGGGTTGAATTTGGACGCTCAAGCCCAGCTCTTCGCTCGAGCTGGACATGGCGATGAAAAGTAGAGCGAATAAACCAGCGACAAAGACTGTCTGAGCCAACACGCTACGCAACGCTAGGATCATCCGATGAACCTCCTCCTTTGTTGCGGGTTCGGATATCCTTCCAGCGGCGGAACTGGCGTCTCGCGCGCTCACTCAATTTGTGAGTGACCTCGCGCAAGTGTGTGCCATTGGCGCTGACAAAAAACATTCCGGTGTGTGAGAGTATCCGCATTTGTGCGCTGAGCACTTTGTCCCTGCGCTTGAAGACCGCGCGCAAAGTGGATCCGTGCGGCGCCTCTGCGGATAATTCGCTGAGCTTGGAGTCGAGATACGAGCGCGTGAATTCCGATGGGTGAAAACCTTGAAACTGAATGATGATCTCTTGCATGTCTCCCTCCTCATAAACAACGGTACTCCCGCACGATGAATTCCTTATGAAAACTCCGTGAATCTTCGTTCCGTGCTGTCGATAAACGCGAGCTGAGCGCACGGTGACTAAACCCGCCTCGTGGATGCGATGCATAAATTACTGAATCTCTTCAGCTTCTTTCACTCTTCACACGTTTTTACAAAGTAAACTCATAAACTCCATAATATATTGTTTTTATTCATGTTTACAGGCATATTTCTTTCTGAGTCGGGAGGAGCTGCGCCGCAGGCGCGAGGCTCACCCGCCGCTCCAGGAGGCACATGGATAGGCCCACGATCAGCGCTTACTCGAATCCCGCGGACTACGTCCGCGACATGATTCAGTTCCGGAAATCGACGGAACCGGGTTTCAGCGTTCACAAGGCCACCCAGACTCTTCGGCGCGTCTCGCCTGCTCTCGTGTCGCTCGTCGTCCGCCAGAAACGCGCGCTCACAATTGACCGCGTGGAGGAGTTCTCCCGCTTACTCGACCTCAACACGACGGAAAAATTCTTTTTCCGGAATTGGGTGAGCGGAATGTCCAACAAAGACTTTGTCGAGTCACCGCCGTCGGCGCGATCGCGTAAGATCGCGAGTACCAGTATTTTGAACGACTGGATCAATTTATATGTGAAAGACCTGTTCTTGATTCCGGCCGTGCAGAGGGATCCGTCGTTGGTGGAAAAGCAGTTGCTCTCGGTTGTGCCGCCCCGGCGCGTGCAAAAGGCGATTGAGTTTTTGTTGCGCGAAGGACATCTGCGCCGCACTTTGGAAGGCCACATCGTGATCGACACGACTTTGTCGGTGACCGACCCCGGCGTACCGAGCCGCAAGATCCGTCAGTTTCACAAAGGCGCTTTGAATTTGGCAAAGCAAGCGCTCGATTTGTATCCGACCAACGAACGGTTAGCGAATACGTTCGTGATTGCGCTCGATGAGAAACGCCACCAGGAATTACGCCAGTTGTTTCAGGAGTTCGCCGAGAGATTGCAGGACTTCGCGTCTCAAGAGACGCCGAATTCGGAACGTCTTTACCAAGTGTTGCTCAATTTAAGTCCGGTAGGAGGAAAACTCAAATGAAGACATGGGGACTGATTGCACTACTCGTGTTGGGCACGGCCGCGAACGCCAACAGCTTTGTCGGAAACGGCGGAGGGCAGGGCGACGTCGAACTGCTCGTCACTTTGAAACAGATGCAGGAGTCCTACCAGGTCTTCGCTAAAAAGGCCGAGCAGAATATCCCACTCTGCCAATGTAACTCGACCTACAACGGCCGCTCGATCTGCGAACCGCTGAAGGCGTTGAGCGAAACACAAGCGGGCTTTTGTAACGCCTCATTATATAAGGTGACGCCGCAACTTCAGGAACTGCTCCGCCACCGCGAAACGATTCACTTCAATTGGACGAATGAGTCCATCGAAGTGAATGAAAAGGGCCAGTATCGCCTCGTGGATGCGGTCACGAACCGCGATAAGCGTGAAATTACGATCAATCAGCCGCGCTTTCTCGCTATGTCGCCTGCGGAGCGCGTGTTCTTGCTGTCGCACGAGCTGATGCACCTCACGCAACTCGACGGGAAACCGCTCGAAGACCGTGGCGCAGTCGGGCCATTTGCCGGCGAAGACGGCGCGCGCGATCTCGTCAACTCGATGGCTGCCGCGGCCGGAGTCGCGCAAGGCGCTTTCCCAAAAGAAGTGAAGAGCTACGGCGCCAAGCTTCATCGCTCGCAGGCCTGGAAGCCGGTGTGGTTCACGCTCGAGGCGGGATCGGCCACGCCGCAGACTTCTTACAACGACAATTTCTACTTCACCAATTATCAGCGCTACCAAGCGACGGCGCGCTACCAATTCGGCAACAATTGGGGCGCCTTCCTCGAATATCGCCGTGAAATCGGTGACACATCGATCAGCAGCGTAAACATTCATGAAGACGTCGATGTCTTCGGCTTGGGCCTCGCGTACCGTATCTTTCCGTTCAGCGATCCGCTCACGTTCATGGGCCAGTCGCACGTTTTGACTCATGCCGCGGTTGAAATGGTGAGGGGCACGTACAAAGAGTCCGAGCTCGACACATTCTCCGATGACCGCACCGGCGTCGGCGCGAGCCTTGGAGCCAGTTATTATTTCCCGATCTTCGTGGGCTTCTGGGCGTACGTTGATGTCACGTATGAATACCGGCCGCTCAAATACACGATCAATACGAACCCTTCGGATACGATCAATTTTGATAAGAACTTAATTTCTGGAAACATAGGAGTCAGTTATGCGTTTTAAACTAGGGATGGTTATCGCAGCTTCGTTGGCGATTCTTCTTACGGGATGTACCGATGAAACGGGCCAGCAGCCGGATCGCGCCGAAGACAATACGATTGGCACGAAGCTCGTCGCGATGTCGTCAGTAACAAGCGAAGCGGGCGCCGATCAAGAAAAGATCGCGATGTACGACGCGAGCGTTTGCCGCATTCACCAATTTGATATGACTACGAGCAAGTACATGCGCTCGCTCAAGCCGGTCTATAAGGGTGGCGATCACAAGGTGCTGTTTGATCCCGCCGGAAATTACGTCATCGATCTCGTGCAGACGCATCTCACGATTTTCGACACGAACGGATTTCCGCAAGATCCGCAGCTGAACTTCGTCGGCAATCCGACCAACGGCTCCTTCCGTCCCGGCTTGGGCTATTTGGTCATGCAAGACGATGTAAAGACCGTGGGGATGGTCCAAATTAACGCTCAGGGAACGGTGGTCGGCCGTTGGCCTCTCGGCCAAATCGTGCACGACGATGTGTCGGTGGTCGCCGGCGATATCGACGATTCGGGACGATTGATTCTGGCGTTGAATGACGACACGATCGCCATCGTCGACATGACCCAGAGTATCGCGCAGAAGAAGTGGGTGGTGACGTCGACTTTTCCGTCGGGCCTCACCAAGGTCAATTGGGTCGCGACAATTCACGATCAGCCGAATCAGATTCTCGTAAAGACCTCCGACCAAAACGGAACCGTAAATCCCACGCTCGCGATCATCGATGTCAGCGCGAAAACGGTTAAGAGTACGTACGCGGTCGATTCGGGCCGCAATGTTGTGAAGACGTCAAAATCGTTTGATCCACACTTTATCGTGAAGGACCAAGGCCGGTTGATGTCTTCAAACGCGACGCTCGTGTATCCGCAAGGCGGAACTCTCCACCAGAAAACCTTGCCCGATCAAATGCGCAATGTCTTGAGTTCGTATTTGAATCTGAATGCCGACAGCTGGTCGTTTGTCGACTCGGATTCGCCAAACGTATTGATCGGTGGAAACTGGGTGACGGGTTGGTTCCTCTACGACGATCCCAATGCCGCGACGACGGGCCGCCAGCTCAAGCGCTACAGCTTAAGTTCATTGCTTGCGGTGACGGATGTGAAAATTCCCGACAACACCCAAGTGCAGGTGTCACAGAATTACTTGTTCCAATTATATTCGTCGGCTTTGGGAAAGGCGCAGAGTTTCCAGGTGAGCAATTCGGGCGTTCAGGAAATCAAAGGCTTTAACCAGCAGTTCCTGCATCACGATCCATGCAGTAACTAGGTCGGCTTGGATTCGTCGGAGCGAACGCTGATGGTGAGCTCCGAGCCCCGCACCTGGCCCTGGGGATCCAAAAGATTTTGAATCGCAACATGGCCACCGTGCGCGACGGCGATGGCCTGCATGATCACTGAGCCCAGGCCGACTGATAGGCGGCCGTCTTGACCCGGACCATGATAGCGCGTCGAGCGCTTTTTGCCGAAACTCTCTAAGGCTTCGTGCGACAGCCCGGCTCCGTCGTCGCGGATAGAGATCACCGTAAAGCCCTTGGCGTATTCGATTTGCGTTTCGACTTTCGAGCGCGCGAATGAGAACGCGTTCTCGAGGCCGTTGCGGAACAGCCGCTGCATCAAGTGCGAATTGCCCATCATATGCCGCGGCTTCTGTCCGTTCGGCTTCAATACCTGGGATTGAATATTGGGATGATTGGCGGCGGCGGCGGCGACTTGGGCCTCTACGATGTTATGCAAATGCACTTCGCCGGTTTCCGCCTTGTACTTCGGTTCGAGTACGAGCGCCAGGAAGAGCAAATCTTCGACGAGGCGGGTGAGGTACTCGGTCTCACGGTAGGCGAGGTCCATTAATTCGGCCTTGGCCTTAGCCTGCAAGCGCTGGTCTTCAAAACGCAGGGTCTCAATCAAATTGCGCAGCGACGCGACCGGAGTACGGAGATCGTGGGTCAATTCCTGAAGCAGCTGCAGACGCGAACTTTCGTTGAGTTTGAGTTGCTCGACCAGGCGTTGGATCTCATCGGCCATGCGGTTGAACAGCGTCATCATGTGGCCGACCTCGTCTAAGCGGGTCGTGGGGAAGCGGGCGTTCAAGTCGCCTTTCTGCATGCGCATCAAAACGTCTTTGGCGAGTTCGGCGCGGTCGCGGAAACTCCAGTACATCAGGGCCACCGAGAGCGCCGAGGCCACAAAGATGGCGAGCGCCATAATTAGAAACGTGTAGGTGCCCGGGTGCCGGGGACCGCCGTGTACGTAGTCGACGAAAAAGGTTGCGGGTTTATCATGGCCTGGAACGGGCATGGAGTGCGTGAAAATCTTCTGGCTCGGATCGGCGCGCGAGGGAATTTCTTTTGGCTCGCCCGAGAGCAGGCTTTTGCCGTCAAGCACGACTTCGGCCTGCACGGGAATGCCGAGCGCGTGATTGGTTTCGTTCAATTCTTTGATGTAAGCGAGCCTGTCGCCGCCATGCTTTTCGACGACGCTTAAGAATTGATCGCCCTGAGTTCTATAAAAATCCAAACGATCGAGGTGGTTGAGATACCGGGACAAATACGTGGCGCTGGTCATGATCGTTAAGAACACCACCGCAGTCACCCAAAAATGTCTGCGGAAGAATGGTCTTATGATCACGGAATCTCCAACGTGTACCCCACTCCGTAAACAGAACGGATGGCCACGTTTTGTATGCCCTTTTTCTTGAGTTTAGAGCGGATATGACTGAAGTGCGAATCGATCGTCCGGTCTAAAATATTGTCCGCGCTGTCGATTCGGCTGATCAGCTGCTCGCGCGACAGAACCGAGCCCGGGCTCTTCGCTAGGTGGACGAATATGTCGAACTCACGCCGGTTAAACTCCATATCGTTACCGTCGATCATGACCTTGCGCTGGTCAATCAAAACGAGCACGGGACCGCAGCGGATCTGCTCGTCGCGGGCGAAAGGCTCCTTCAAATGCGATTGGATGCGGGCTAAGAGCTCGCGGTTGCTAAACGGTTTCTTTATATAATCGTTCGCGCCCGTTTCAAACCCCGTGACGACCGAGTCATCGTCGGTTCGCGCGGTTAACATCAAGATCGGGAGGCGGGAGCCATTGCGGCGAACATCCCGGCATAGATCGAAGCCCGAACCATCGGGCAAATTCACGTCTAATATAAGGAGATCGAATTTCCCTTCACTTTCGGTATTACGCGCTTTTGCGAGATGGGTTTCCCAAATGACATCGTAACCGGCGGTTTGTAAGTGAACTTGTAAGCCTTTTCCGAGCACCGGATCGTCTTCTAGAAGCAGTATCTTAGCCATGACCACACCCTTAATCCTATTTCCACAGGCTAGCTGAGAATTGTGGAAGAGGTTTGGAAGCCGGGATCGCTTTCCAAAACTGTCTTAGAACATATTCTAAGTATATGAAATAGCAAGGTTTTCCGCTAGGAGACGTTTTCTGTCACTGCGCCGAATGACCTAAAAGCGATCTCCTTCGATTTGGCTCTTTTGGGTCTGACACCTGAATAAAGTTAAGTCAGTGGGTTTCCGTGAGCTGCGATTTTCTTGGTTTTGGAGGGCCATGCCAGCCTGGCGGGGTCCGTGCACAAGAGAGGATCGTGGGCTTCTCACGTTTTGTGAGGGTCACACTACTCAAGGAGTATTTATGAAGTCCCAAGCTGTGATCTTGATGGCGATTGTTACGGCAATGATGTTGTCGCCAGTCATACATGCTGATGCACCGAGCGATGACGAAGTCAGAGCTCAGATCGCTGCTGCTCAAAAAAAGGCTAAGGCCAACAAAGCCGAAGCCAAGAAAAAAGAGACAGCTACTGCTGACACGACTTCGAAGACGGATTCAAAAGTAACTGATCCTAAAACTGCGGAAACTAAGCCGGCCGAAAAGAAACCGGCTGTGACTCCGCCGGCCGCTCCGGCCAAACCGGCTGCAGGTCCTACGACCGCAACGACTAAGATTCCGGCATCGGGATCCACAGTGAAAGCTCCGGCGGCTCCGGCAAAACCGGCTGCTACGAAGCCCGCTACAACGGCTGATCATAAAGTTGAAGCTCCGAAACCTGCCGCATCATCGACGGCTCCCGCAGCTACGGCTAATCACAGACCGCAACCTGGAAAAGCTACTGCAGAACACACCGTTGAGGCTCCGAAACCGGCTCCACCTGCCGCTCCGGCGAAAACAGTTACGGTGATCAATCCTTCCAGCGTAAAGAACTATCAAGAGCGTATTGCCAAGATTCAAGTGGCTCAGACCAACCACAAGGCTGTGACTCCGAAACAAAAAGCGCTTGTGATCTGGATCGACAAATATCGCGCTGACCACCACATGGTGGGCAGAGAGCATGATCGTGAATTGTGGGCTAACGAAGTGTTCGTTCACCAGGTTTATGAGAAGTTAGTGGAAATCGATCACGAGCCGCCGGTTATCGTCGAGAATTTGCCGACGGTTTATCCAGCACCTCCGCGTCCCCCGGCTGCGATCCCGGCGCCCCCGCGTCCGGCTGATGCTCCGGCTGTAGCTGGCGTGTCGCCCGCTGACTATCAAGCTTTGCGTACTGCTGAAGCCCGCGCCGCTCAAGCGGAAGCCGCTTATCACCAGTGCACAGTGAATTGCGCCGCAGTCCATGACGAGAATATCCGCTTGCACCAAGAAGTGGCTCAATTGCAAGCCGCTGCTGAAGATGCAAATCGCCGTGCCGCTGCGGATGCCGCGGCTCTCGCGGCCGCTCATCACCCGCACAAGAAAGTTGTTGTTGAAGACGACGACGATGACGACGACGATCGTCCGGTCCGCCGCCATCGCCGTGACCCGCTCGGTCTCTTCGGTCAACAGCCTGGTGGATTGCTCGGCTTGAACAATGGCATGGTGAATCCGGGACTCTTCGGTCCGAATGGAATGCAAAACCCGATGGCCGCTTACCAACAGCAACAAGCGTTGGCAGCGATGCAACAGCAAGCCATGATGCAGCGTCAGGCGATGCAATATGGATTGATGGGCGGCCGCATGTTGCCGCAAATGTATCAGGCTCCGGGCGGCTTCGGTGGCCCGCAAGCGATGTTGCCTTGGGGTGGCGGCGGTTACTCTCCGCTCCTCGGTTTGAATGGCGTGAACTACGGCGGTCTGCCGGGTGGCGCGCCCTTCGGATACGGTGGTGGCTTTAACACTCTCGGCAATCGCCCGCCGCCTGTTGTTCCTTATCAAGGTGGAATCGGCGCTAACTATGGTGGTTTGACTTCGCCGATCTACAACACCGGTGGTTACACGGTTGGTGGAGTGTACGGCGGAACTTATGGACGCACATTGCCGCAGGTGTGTGTTGCTCCCTGTCCCCGCTAGGTCTTAAATTCTAAATTTGCAGATTGAAAAGGCGAGTACATCTCGCCTTTTTCTATTTATAATGTCGAACTCATACCTACCTATTGTCGAACTCACACCTACTAAATGTCGAACTCGTTCCTACAAATATCGTCTTATTTTGAGACACCGGTGACCCATTTTGAGACACTTTTGCGTTGGCACTTCTACGTTTGTCATTAGCGCGAATGTGGTTCGTGCGGCGAAAACAAGCGGGCACAGCGCTTGTAATACTAGGTCGTGAGGAGAAATAGTTATGAAAACAACTAAGCAGTTACTTTTGTCGCTTGCGACAGTGTTAATGTCTCTGACCATAATCAATTGTGGTGGCGGAAGCAGCGGAAGTAACAATACGACGACTGCAGCTGTTCCGCAGCAGTGCACTTATCAAAACGGTATGTACTATTACAATGGTCAACCGTATGCTCAGTGCCCTGTGACGACGACTGGTGTGGGATGTACTTACCAAAACGGTATGTACTACTACAATGGTCAGCCATACGCTCAGTGTCCGGTCCAGGGATCCTATAACGGTATCCCCGGTCAATACGGATACGGCTACGGAACCGGCAACCTCGCCATGTGCCAAGGCACTTGCCCCGCAGGGCTCGTGAGCTCACAAGGCGGAACGATGTGCATGCCGCAAGGTTCTTGCGGTGCGTGCTACGCTCAGGTTGGTCAGTACTGCTATATCGGTGACTACGCTCACCAATATTACGGTTACTAGTTCGTTGATTTAGAAAAGAGAAATTTGATCCTGCGGCTTCACAAGGGCCGCGGGTTTGAGCCTCAGGTGCCGCCCGAAGGGCGGCACCTGAGGCTGATCGCTCTCTGTCGTATTGTTACTGCCGCAATTTTTGGAGTTCGAGTTCTTTGCTCTCAAGGACTTCCATATGGGAGAGCATGTCTTCTTCGATTCGCTCGATTTCTTTCGCACAAAGGCCAAGTTCCTTAGCCAGAGCTTCCGCTTTCGGCCCTTCCACGGTCATAAGATCCGCCGTGAGCGAGTCGCGTTTTTGACCGAGGGAATGAATCAATTCCTCGCATTTCAAAATCTTACGCCGAGCTTCCTTGATCTCGCCATGCAATGCTTTGCTAGCATCCTTAAAGTTAAATTTAGGTGCCTCCACTTCGGCCATCGCCCCTCGGCCATCGCCCTTCGGCCCTTCGCCTTCAGCCTTCAGACTCAACGCCCCCTTTTGCAAACTCCAGACATATTCCTCGTAAGTGCCAGGATAAAGTTCAACCCGCCCATCGCGAATTTCGAGCACCTTCGTAGCGATGCGGCCGATAAAACTCCGATCATGGCTGACGACAACCACAGTTCCCGGATAGTCGCGGAGCGCTTCGGTTAAAGCTTCCACAGTGTCAAAGTCGAGATGATTCGTCGGCTCGTCTAGGAGCAAGAGGGGACTGCGCTTCAAAAGAATTTGTCCGAGCGCCACGCGCGATTTTTCGCCGCCAGAGAGGATCTTGATTTTCTTATTCACGTCATCGCCCGCGAACAGCAAGGCGCCGGCGATATTCAAAACGTCCTGTGCCGCGAGTTCGCGGTGCGCGGTCTTTTGCAGTTGGCCGAGGACCGTGTCATTGAGATCGAGTTGGTCCGCGCTGTGCTGCGAATAGTACGAGAGCGAAACCTGGTGACCGAATTTGAGCTGGCCCGATTGCAAGGGCAGAACGCCGGCCAAACTCTTGAGCAAAGTCGACTTGCCCACACCATTGTGACCGACAACGCCGATATGCGAGCCGCGCTCAAGGCGCAAATTCACGTCGCGCAAAATTGGCTTCCCTGAGTAGCCTAAGTTCGCGCGATCGATGCTCAACGACTCTTTGCCCGTATGAATCGGCTCAGGGATGCGGATGCGCGCGCGGACGGGGAGATCTTTCAGTTCGATCGACTCCATTTTGTCGAGTTGCTTCATCCGGCTCTGCGCTTGACGCGCTTTCGTGGCTTTGGCGCGGAAACGGTCGACAAAGTCTTGAATGTGTTTGCGCTTGGCTTCGAGATTCGCCGATTGTGCCGTTAGCACTTCGCGGAGCTGCGCCTTTTGCTCGAAGTAGTCGTCGATGTGGCCTGGGAATTTGGTGATATCGCCACCCTCGATCTCGAGCGTGCTCTCCGTTGTGCGGCGGAGAAATTCGCGGTCGTGCGAAATCAACAAGAACGCGCCTTGGTAACTCTGCAAGAAGGTTTCGAGAGCGAGCACGCTTTCAAGATCCAAAAAATTGGTCGGCTCATCGAGTAACATAAGATTTGGGTCCTGGCCGATCAGATAGAGGAGTTTCATGCGCATACGGAAGCCGCCGCTCAGCGAGCGGATCGGAGCCGCCATATGTCCGGAAGTCAGCCCCAAGCTCTGCCCGAGTTGTTTCAGTTCCCATATTGGTTTGAGGCAGTTTTTCGCGAGATAGTCTTCGCAAGTAGCGTCAAGTTCCCATTCCGCCTCTTGCTCGAGGTAGCCGATGCGCAGGGATTGCGATTTAATCAATTCGCCGTCATCGAGTGCATCTTGCCCCACTAGAATTTTAAAAAGAGTGGTCTTTCCGGCTCCATTTGGACCAATCACGCCGACATGTTCGCCCGCGTTGACGGCGAAGCCGGCGTGGTCGAACAGGATTTTCATCCCAAAATGCTTAGAACCGCGATGGAGCTGCAGAAGTGACATCCTGTCTTTGTAGAATGCCGCGCCCCAATTGTTCAATGGCAGCCTCAAGACGAGCCATGCTGCGGCAAGATGGTAGTCGTGGCACATGCTTTGCTGCCTCTGAATGTGACTTCTTCAAGGAGGGAATTGTGAAACTGAAGATTTGTAAAGCCTTGGCTCTGGCCCTGGCGTTCACCTTGGTCGACTGTGCCAGTCAGCAAATGACGAAACAAGTCGATGCGGAAGTGAAGGCGGAACCTGTACACACGGAACCCAATGCGCTTGCCAACAAGGGCTACTCGGCTGTTGAGCAATCGTCGAACCTAACGCCGGAGCAAAAAATAAAACTCACGGCATTGATCGACAAAGCTCATGATGAGAGCAAGCGGTTGGCGGCCGAGGATTCGCAGATCAAAGGCGTGTTGATTGAGACCATGACGGCAACCCCGTATGATCCGGGGAAAGTGATGGAGCTCAAACATCGCCTGATGAAAAACAGCCAGGCTCGAATCTCAAACACGATGCATTCGCTTCACGAAATGCAAAAAGTTATGGGAGTGAGCAAGACCCCCGCTTACCATGACGAGATTTATAAGGAGCTTCTCTACGAACACCCGGGACAACCCCGCGAGATAGAATAGCCTTTTAGAATAGCTTGTCGGTCTAAACAAAATCGGCCACACTCATCTCATACATACGGAGAGGTGAGTGCGTGGCGGGGAAGGCTTGGGTTTACATACCCGTTCATCCCAATCTTAAGGCAAAAATCGACCGCTCGGATTTGAAGCGGGTGACTGAGCACACGTGGCGCGTGACCAAAGGAACGACCGGCCGCCTGCGTGTTGTGACCTCGGTGCGCACGCCACAGGGCGTGAAGAACATCACGCTCGGAAAATTTTTGATGAAGCCTCCGCGCGGCAAGCAGGTTTATCCCCGCCGCTTTAATGACGGCCTCGATTACCGCAAAAGTAATTTGATCGTTTGTACTTTGAGTGAACGCCAAAGGCTATTGCCCAAACACCGGATGAAGGCGTCGTCTGAGTATCGCGGCGTCTCGTTTTCCAAAGCCGACCGTAAGTGGCGCGCGGCCATTGAAGTCGACGGCAAGACTTACAATCTCGGTCATTTCAAAACCGAAGCGCTGGCGGCGCTCGCGTACAACGCGGCCGCACGCAAATTTTTCGGAAGGTCGGCGTACCAAAATCAAGTCGGGCAACGCAATTACAAGCGGCGGGAATAATTGATTCGTTTTGGATTCGCGTTTTTGATTCTTCTCGCCGGTTGCACGCCTCACAAAGAAGCGGAGACGCTCAAGAACGAAGGCTTGAAGCGGATTGCTTCGGCGAATTCCACAATCAAAGAGCTCAATGAATCGTTCGCGATAAATCTGAACCCGCTGAATGAAACCACGACCGCGGCCGAGCGCGCCGGGACTTACGATTGGTCAAAAATGACTGAGGCCCAGCGGCGCAAGGTGAAGGCGAAACTTCTCGCGCACAATGAAAATGTGACTCGGATCCTCGAGATCACCCGTGACAAGGACGTGATGTTGGTCGGGGATTCGACGGCGCTCAAACGCTCGGGCGAAGCCGCGTGGCAGTACTATCTCTCACTCGAAAAATTCGCGAAGCGTCATGTCTCAAAATGAGATTGTCCAGAAAAAAGTTTAGCTGAGTCATAGAATTCCGAAAAGATAATATAGTTTACAGCGAGGAATGCTATGACCATGCGTCACTTACTAGCGGTACTTTGTTCTGTGCAATTGTGTTTTGCACCGATTGCTTATGCCGCAGAGACCGCGACATCGCAGCCCACCGGCGACATGCCGGACACTCCGGCGCCGCCGCCCGATCAAAAGGCGACAACGACGGGTCAGGATATTTTGAATGGTGTGCAAGGGCAGAAGGGGCCGGATGCTCCTCCGGGAACACCCGCCGCGAATCCTCCGGCTCCGACCGCGGACAAAGCTCAAGATTTGTTTCTCACTGGCAACTACAAGCAAACTGCCAAGTGCTACAACTCGTGGATGAAAGAACCGAAGGACCAACTCGTTCTGACGTTCGTCGATCTGCGCGACCAAGAGGGAATGGACCGCATCGAAGACCAACTGCAAAAGAACAAGAATTTCGGCTGCGGTGCGGTCGGTAAAGCCGCAAGTTCGCGCGCGTTCCGCGAAGGACTCTTGGATCTCTTCAATGATCGTTTGACGGAAGGCCGCCCTGGTTTTGACCGCAATGCCTACAATTCTTATAAATCGAATCTCGCGCGCTTAGTCGATTCCGGCAAAGCGATTGGCGAATGTGCTGGCCAGCCGGGTGGATGTGCTCCTCCTATCGGCACGGATCCGCTACCTACGGGGCCTGCGCTGCCTCCGGCGCGTCCTCCGGCAGCGGTCGTTGTGGCGCCCACTCAGGCTGAGCCTGAAGAAGTTGTTGAGTCGCGTCCGTCGACCTACCATAGACCTCATCACCATCATGACGATGACGACGACGATAACGATAACGGCGGCAACCACTCGTTTATGAATTCGAATCTCTTGTGGGGTGTCGGTGGTCTCGCGATCGGCGGAATTCTCGGCTACATGATTGGCAAAAATTCGCAGCCGCAATATCAGTTTCCGTATTATGGACAAATGGGCCCGGGCGGAATGTATCCGTTGCAGCGTCCGATGGGACCTCTTGGACAGGTGCCCGGCGGCGCTTACAGCCCGTATGGCTTCGGCTATAACACCGGCGGTTTACCCGGTGCTTACCAACTTCCCGGCGGATATGGCCTTGGCGGCAACACAAACTTCTCGCCGATCTACAATGGTGGCGGCATCGGCGGCCGTCCTCCCCAAGTTTTGCCTTTTTATCACTAAAACCAATTTTTATATGAGCAATCCGGCAAGAGCCTCACAAGCGTGAGGCAAGTGCCGCAGGCGATTTTCTGGACCATCCAAAGGTCTGGGCCTTTAACCTCATTTGGCCAATCTTTCAGCACTTCCTTAAGATTTACGTAAAGACAGAAAAAATAATTTTGAGGTAATCGATGCTGACCACCCTGGTTCTCGCCTCCTTGATTTCAGCAGCCGGAGCCACTGATCTTGCAGCTACAAACTACACGACACCTACTCGAAAACTGACGACGGCGGAGTATCCGGTCTTCTCGGACGACTTGGATATGGCGGGTCTCGAAGTTGCGATTCAGAGGCAAATTGATTTGTGGACGCAGTCGGGCCTGCGCGGCACGGTCACACTCGGTGGAACAAAGTACTCGGCCAGCAAAGCCAAAACTTCACTGCAAGCTTTCAAGCAGCTTATCGATCAATACACGCTCTGCCGCAAAACTAAGGCGAGCGCGCAGTGCGCGGGATATTTGAACGGATCAATTCAAGCGAAGTTCAATGTTTTCGCGCCTGAACTGGTGCAGGGCGATCCTCGCTACGGCCAAAAGCAGGACAGTTTGTTTACCGGCTATGCGACTCAGCCGATTACCGGCTCGGCGACGCCTGACGATGTCAACACGCACGCGATCTACGCGTATCCAAAAGCGGCGGCCGATCAAAAGCAAACGCGCGACGCGATCGACTTTCATGGAGCGCTCTCCGGCAAAGGCCTCGAGCTCGCGTATGCACCGAATCTTTTTGATTTGTACTTGCTCCACATCGAAGGCGGCGGCTACGTCACGATGCCGAACAATGTGGGCTTCTATTTGAGTTATGACGGCGAGAACAAACAGCCGTTCGCGTGGATCTCGAAATACATGCTGAGCAAAGGATATATCAGCAACCTTTCGACGGGCGCACAACGCAAGTATTTGCGCCTGCATCCTGAGAAGTGGGAAGAGATCTATAGTCAGTGCCCGAGTTACGTATATTTCAAAGTGACGACTGAGCCGCCAAATGGAGTTGAGAATATTCCCGTGACGCCGGGACGTTCAGTGGCTACAGACAACAAGCTCTACGCATTTAAAGGTTTATTAACTTTCGTCATGAGCCAGCGCCCCGTTGATACGGGAGTTTATGATCTGGAGCAGGAAGACCCGTCATTAATTCCCATGCAGAATTTTTCGCGTTTTTTCCTCGATCAGGACACGGGCGGAGCGATTACAGGTAAAGGCCGCGCCGATATTTACTTTGGCCAAGATGATTATGCGCAGTATGCCGCAACCTATCAGCAGCAGACGGGGAATATTTACTTCTTGCTGTTAAAGTAGAGCGGGATATGATTTCGCTTCATGCTTAAGAATTCCGCATTTTTGATCCTCGCCTTTTTTTGCACCGCGCACGCCGAGTTCTCGGGACGTGTGAGGGGAGAAGGGCAACTCTTCCTCGACAAACAAATCGGCAGCGCGCCACAAGGCGAAGCGGCGTTGAACCTTGAGGCCGAAGAGCATTTGGCTCTCGATGAGACTTGGAAGCTCAAGATCGAACCGCGCGTGCGCGTATCGAGCGTTCCGCACATGGCGGATTCGTTTGACGGTGACATGCGCGACACTCTGATCGAAAAAAAGTTCCGCGGTCTACGCGTACAGGCGGGAAGTTTTTTGAAGGTGTGGGAAGGGACCGATGGTCTCAACCCGATGGATATCGCGAGCGTGCGCAATTACCGCGATCCGCTGAATGCCGACAGCATTGCGTCGGTCGGAGTGAATGCGAGTTACAACTTTGCCGAAGGTTGGACGATCGAGGCGTTGTATGTACCATGGCAGACGCCGACGCGTTTGCCGGGAGACAATTCGCCCTGGTGGCCGCGCAAGACGTCACTACCTGTCGAGGTTCAGAATACACAATTGCTTTTGCCCTCTGGTGCGCCGGCGGTGCAGATCGATCATCACGAAACTTTAAATAGTGCACTGAAGGATAATGCCGGCGGGCGGTTGCAATATCATGCGGAGACATGGGATGCGTCGGCTGCGATGTTCGAAGGGGCCGCACAAATTCCAATTTTTCAGCCGATTTTAAATGGCGATTTGGTTGAGTCGTCACCGAAGACAATCATTCAGTTGCGGAATCCCGTTGAAGTGAGGCCGATTGAATATCGGCGCCGGACGTGGGCTGCGGCGGGCTCGAAGACTCTGGGAAGTTGGATTATTCGAGTGGCGGGCCGTTACGATCAGCCGATTGGGAATGAGCCACTGGTGCCGGGTTGGTCGGAGGAAATTGTCGGTGGTTTCGAGCATTCGTTTAGCGTGCGCAGCCAAAATCTGACGTTTGTGAGTGAGTATGCATACGAGGATCAAGCGCCGGTGACGACGAGCATTTTGGCGAGTCCGGATCCTTTTCGCCGGGCTTTGTTGGTCGGTCTGCGTGCGCCTGTGACTGACGATTTGCTTTTCTTTTTGAGTGGGATTGTAGATACGGAAAAGGGCTCTTCGCTCGCGCGTTTGAATGTCACGGAGAAGTTCGGTGGCCACTGGTCGGTGGGGGGGACTGCCGAGTGGTTGCGTGGGACCGACGATACTTTGCTTGGGCTGTGGAAGAGTCAGAGTCGAGTGGCTGTGAATGGGACGTATCAATTCTAGGTTTCTTTACCTCGGCCCTCGGCCTTCGGCCTTTGCCCCTCGCCGTTCTTTAAGAGCGAGAGGCGGAGACAGAGATGAGAGGTGAGAGGTGAGAGGTGAGAGCGGAGGCTGAGGCAGTGCGCTCACCGACTCTAACTCTGCTCTAACCTCTTTACTCTTACCTCTAACCTCTAACCTCCGTCTCTTTCCTCTGTCTCTTTCCTGTCCCCTTATATTTTCGGTCCAGAATTTTTCGGGCCTTTCGCCCCTTCGGGGCCGCTTCGCGAGGCCCGAAAAATTCCGGCCCGAAAATATAAGGAGACACAATGAAAAATTTCAGAACTTACCAAATGGCAAAAGAGCTGCATCGTGAAGTGAAATCTCTGGCTCTGACGGGAGAACTCAAAGATCAGATTGAAAGGGCTTCGTTGAGTGTGGCGCTAAATCTAGTCGAGGGCAGTGGACGAACCGGAAATGATAGACTGAAATTCTTCCGTTATGCATTCGGATCAATCAAGGAAGTGCAAGGTTGCTTAGACATCATCGATCACCCACTAGCCAGCAAAGCCGAGGGTCTCGCGAAAGGAATTTGGTGTTTAATCAAGAATCCAGGGCGAGGGTTCTAACCCTTTGCCCTTCGGCCCTTCGGCCTTTGCCCCTCGGCCTTAAGGCGTAATCGCCACCGGCATACCAATAAGATCCCGTGACAAACCCATCCACCCACTAAACGTAGCCTTACCCACAACCCCAAGGTTCATAGTCGGCAACGTCACGCCATACTGAAACCCTTCATTCACATACGACGACATTCCATCCAAAACCTGCTGCCCCATCGTTTGATCGGGGTTGAAGGTCTGCACATAAGAAGGCTGGAATTTATCGTTGAAATGCGATTTGCCGAACTTCAGGTTCACGTTGAAAATGCCTCTGCTGATTGTCGGCTTCATCGTGCCGTCGACACTTCCAGTGATGGCGACGTAATTCCAGGTACGTCCCGCGCGTACGGATTCAATCATTGCGTTGACCGGCGATTCGACATTAGCCGTACCGTCGCTATTCCAGGTCAGCGAGTATGAGCGCGGGCGATTGACGGCCATCGTGAACGGGCTCTTGGCCGAATAGTTTTGCAAATCGGGCCACACGGCCGACTGCTCGTTCGGGCTGTTGAGCAAATCCCCGAACGACTTGATGTTGTTCATATTCACATCGAAGGTGGAACTTTTCGCTTCCAGCTGGGCGGCAACCAACTGTGTCCATCCCGCCGTCGGTGAGAGGAACATAGGCAACGAGCTCTTCGCGGCCGCGTTCGGAATGCCATTCATCACGAGCGGTGTGAGATTGGATTCGTTTTGCTTTCCGCTCCACACGAGCGTTCCGTAATTCAAAATGCCTTCGTTATGGTTTTCCAACTGATGGAATGTCAGCACCAGCGGCAAGGCGGACTGCTGCGCCGGAATCACGATTGGACTCGCGAGTTGCGTCAGCAAGTAATTGGCCTGAGCTTGCGCTTGTCCGGCGAGAATGTTCTGCAGCCACGGACGAATCATATCTGGATTAGCCAGATCGGCCGCGATTTGGCCGTGAACGGTTTGATCAAAGCCCTGTGGACCTTGGCAGGTGAAATTGTTCACTGTCCAACTTCCCGGAGCCCAGTTGAGTTTGAACATATCCAAACTTGTCGCGATCTGTGCTCCTTGGAACAAGAAGCCGAGTTGCGCTTCCATCGTCGCCGCATTCTGAGTCATGGTAATCGGACCGCAGGTGCCCTGCACATGCACGCGCAAGACGGCACCGTCGACATTTTGTTCGATGACTTGATCGATCGCCAACGTTTGAATGGAAACGGAGAACTGCATACCTTTCGTGATGATTTGAACACTCTGGGTAGTGAAGCTTTCGACGTTCAATTTCGTCGATAAATTCCACTTAACATTCGTTAAATGCGGGCTCCATTGCGAGAGCTGCCAATCGGCTCCTGGCAAAGTTTGCGACTGCGTAATCGTCTTGGAATTAAGCTGTGATTCCGCTTGCTTTTGAATGTAAGTCCACGGCGTGAACAACGCGACATCAGCTCCACCTGTTGACGCAAATGAGCTCACAGAGAAGAACGCGGCAACAGACGTGCCAAAGACTAATAATAAACGTGTCAACATTGGATCCCCCCAGTCGTGGGAATATATCACAAAATATGACCTGGACCTTGCTAAAATTCCTCAGAGATCATTAAATGAAGGCCGGGAAATTTTTATTAGGGGGAGAGTCGAATGGGATACCGATATAAGGGTACCGTCCTTACTACTACACTAATATTGTTTACATCGTGTTTGGCTTCCGTCGCGTTTGCAGCGCCGAATCCTGCCGATGGAATTTTGCAGAAGGCGCGCACGCAGCTTGATGCGAAGAGCGATCAGGCGCATGTCTCGCTCAAAATTATTGAGCCGAGCGGTGAAGTGAAAGAGCGCCAAATGACGTTACAAATTTTGCGTACGAAAGAGGGATTCAAATCCATGATTCGCATGACCTCGCCCGCCGATGTCAAAGACACCGCGGTGCTCGCGCAAATGGATGACGGCCACGATCAAGAGTGGCTGTATCTGCCGTCCAGCAAACAAGTGCGCCGGATCACCAGCGGTAAAAAGAGCGCGGGCATTCTCGGTTCGGAATTGAGCGCTGAAGATCTCGACCCCATGGCCTTTAAGGACGGAACCGTGACGTTGGAAAAGAAAACGCCAGCGGAAGCCTCGATCGCTTTGAAACCGACATCGGGTGAGTACACAAAAGTCGTGACGACGTTCTCATTGCCGGATTCCCTTCCACGCAAAACCGAATATTATAAGGGCGCCAATCTTGAGAAAACCGTCGCGTATTCCGACTACAAACTCTATGATGGCAAAATTCAGCGTGCGCAAAAAATCGATATTCGCAATCTTTCGAAAAAGCGCGGCACGACGATTGAATTCTCTGATGTTAGCGTCAATCCGCCGCTGAACAGCAAAGATTTTACGCCCGAGGCGTTGAAGTCGTTTTAGGTACCTGGTTCTTTTTCCGGGTCACGGTGCGTAAATGGACAAAGTCGGACGCGTTTCATCTGCGAGTGTAAAAAAGGGTACCGGCAAAGACTGGTCTCAGTGGATTCAAATTCTGAAGAAGTCCGGCGCGTTGAGCTGGACACACAGAGAGATCGTCGCATTCCTCAAGAAAAAATATAAACTGACACCTTGGTGGCAACAGGGTGTCACACATGGTTTCGAGGTGGCGACAAAACGGCGTATCGACGGACAGAGTCTGAAGGGCGACTATTCCGTCACGATCACAAAGTCCGTCAATGCCTCGGGGCCCGCAGCGTGGAAATTTATGATGTCGCGGGAAGGCCTTCAACTCTGGCTCTCGCCGATGTCGGAGCTCGAAATTGAAATGGGCGCCGCTTTCGAGTGTGAAGGTGGAATCTACGGCGAAGTGCGCACCGTCAAAGCTCCGCGGCGCCTGCGATTGAGGTGGCAGGAAACCGATTGGCCGAAGGCGACTTGGGTGCAATTCAGCATCGTTCCGCGCGGTTTTCACAAATTGAAAAAATCGATTTTAGTCATCTCTCATGGTAGTCTCACGACCACTCAGCAGCGCGAAGCGATGCGCGCGCACTGGAAGTCAAAATTGGCGGAAGCCATAGAGGGAATGAAGTCGTGAAGGCCAAAATTCTGTCGCTTAACGTAGGTCAGCCACAAACGCTTGAGTGGAACGGCAAGAAGATGAAGACGTCGATGATCAAGACGCCGCAACAAGAGCTTGAAGTCGGTGAACTGGCGATTGATGGGGACAGCTTCGTATTCAAAGGCCACGGAACGCCGGACAAAGTGCTTTATGCCTACGGATTGAAATCGGTCATGCAATACATGGCCCTGTTCGGCCGCAGCTCCTACGATCCGGGGGCGCTGGGCGAAAACGTCTTGCTCGACGATCTCGATGAAAAACAGGTGAGCGTGGGCGACGTATTTCAATTCGGTGAGGTGCGCGCGCAAGCGACGTTTCCCCGGATTCCTTGCAGCAAATTGGATTTCCGCATGCAACACGCAAAGGGCCGCCAATCGATGGTCGACCTGGGCCTTAGCGGAATTTATTTTCGCATTCTAAAGACTGGAAAAATCCGTCTCAACGATCGTGTCGAACGAATTGAAGAGGCGAAAGTCAGATTTTCAATTGCAAATCTCTGTCACAAAGCTACGCACAATATCCCGCTCACAAGCGAAGAGCGAGTGCGCGCTTTAGAAAATGGCGCCTTTCCTGAAACCATGATCGAAAAATGGCGCGCCCTCATTAAACAGTGAGCGCGCCATCAGAATGGCTATGAGCCGGGTGGCCTTGAATGTGCCGGCGCAATTTGCCTTCCGACACTTCGAGAATCTGATCGCAGTCGCGAACCGTTCCAAGGCGGTGAGCGATAATGAGCATCGTCACGTCTTTGCAACTCTCGCGTAGAATCTTCTGCACTTGCACGTCGGTCTTCACGTCGACGCTGGCTGTCGCCTCGTCGAGAATGATGACCTTTGCTTCAAGCAGCAGCGCCCGGGCCAGACAACACAGTTGCCGCTGGCCTTGTGACAAATTCGTTCCGTTTTCCGCGAGTTCAGTCATCAATCCATTCGGTTGGGAACGGAAGTAATGGCCTAAGCTCGTGCGGTCGAGCACTTTCCATAGCTCGGCGTCGCTGAACTCGTTGTAACGGTCCAAGTTCGCGCGCACCGTGCCCATAAACAGCGTCGGGTCCTGCGGAATGATCGCAAGCGCTTTGCGCAGACGCGCGAGCGGAACGCCCGCAATGTCCACACCGTCAATCATAATGCGCCCACTCTCCAATTCCGTGAACCGGTACAATGCTTGGAACAACGTGCTCTTGCCGGAGCCCGTGCGTCCGATAATTCCCGCTTTCTGGCCAGCCGGAACGGTGAAGCTCAGGCCTTTCAGAACGAGCGGCAAGTGCTCGGCGTAGCGGAGATGCACATCCTCGAACGTGACTTCGCCGCGCATGGGCCACTCGGGCGGTACAATGACCGGCTTCAGGATTTGCTGTTCCTGCGCCACGCGCGAGTAAGTCTTGATGCGCTCAAGACTGGTCATGCGCGCTTCCACTTCCGCCCAAATGCGAATACCCCAGTTCAACACGCCCCAGAAACTTAAGCTGTACACCGTCAACAATCCCGCAACGCCCGGAGTAATTCCGCCCGTTCGCACCGACACCACGATTCCCACTGCGGTGAACAGCGACACGAGACCGCCCACAAGCGGGATGCGCGACGAGAACCAGCGGTTGATCATAAAATGACCATAGAACATCCGCTGGCTGTGGCTCAGCCGTTTGTAGAACTCCTCGAGGAACCACTCCTTCTTGCCGAAGGCGCGGATCACCACGAGACCTTGCAGGGTCTCCTTAAAGTGCGCGTAGCGCGGAGACCGCGACAGAGAGTCGAGGCGCTTCGCCTCGCGGGCACTCGCGCGATACAAATTCTGCACGCGGTAGTACAACGCGAGCACCGGACCGATGAACAGCACGATCCAGGGGAGCGAACTGACGATCAACGCCAATGTCACCAACACCTGCGCCGCGCACTTCATCGAGTGCTCGAAGGACCACTGCAGCTGAATGTCGACCGCTTCCATATCGCGCGAGAAGCGCTGCAGGATGCGGCCGACCGGCGTCGAGTCGAAGAAGCGCATGCGTCCACCCAAAATCGAGCGCAACATCTTGTCGTGGATGTTGCGGCCCGCGAGCAGTCCGCGCTTCAGCCAGTACAAGTCAGACGCCAACGCGCCCGTCATGACCAAGAGGCCGAGACAGCCATAAACATAGATGGCTTGAATCGGCACTTTGGCAAAGCGTTCGAGAAACGTTCCGGTTACCCAAGTGGTCTCGCCATGGAGCATGTTCGACACGGCGGCGAGCCAGATCTTTTGGATCAACGGCAGCACCGTTCCGCTTGCCGCGGCCGCAAATAGCAGCGTCAAATAGAACGGCCGCGATTTGCGGTTTTAACCGCCGAGCGAGCGAATGTAATCCCAGTACACGCCGCCGCCGACCGCGCCGTAGTGGCGGTCTTCGTCTTCGGTGATGCGTGCCGCTTCACCGCTCGCCGCGGCTTGCAGCTTCACTTCACCGGAGGGCGGAGTCACCGAGTGCGAACACTCTTCCAAGTACGCGCGGAACTCAGCGCATGTCGCCTGCAACTCGGCGAATGTTCCGAAGCCCAGCAAGCGGCCGCTCTCGAGAAACGCGATGCGGTCGAACTTGTCCAAGTGGCCCAAGCGGTGCGTGATCGCAACGCGCGTGAGATTTTTCCACTCGCCGAAGATCAAGTGATGCGCAAGATAGTCCTCCGTCGCCGGATCCACCGCCGAGAGAGGGTCATCGAGCACCACGAGCTGCGGCTCGTGCAAAACCGCGCGCGCCAAACTCAAACGCTGGCGCTGGCCGCCGGACATGTTAATTCCCTTTTCGCCGATCTCGGTCATCCATCCGCCAGGCATAGCCTGAACGTCTGGCCAAAGTCCGGCGACTTGGAGCGCATGTTGAATGCGCTCTGCCGCCAGCTCCTGGCCGAACGTGAGGTTCTCAAGCAAGGTTCCGTTGAGGATATACGCCTCTTGCGGAACGTAGCCGATGCGGTTGCTGCCGCGACAGCGGCCCTCTTCATCAAAAAAGTGAAGGTCGCCTCGCGAACGTTCGACTTCACCCAGTAGCGCGTGGATAAAAGTCGATTTCCCGCTGCCCACAGGGCCCACAACTGCCAGGCTCTGTCCGGGCTCGAGACGCAAACTGACGCCAGCGAGACCACGGGTTTCACCGTGATAAACGGTGAGATCGTTTGTCTCAAAGCCGATCGGAAACCGCTCAATGCCGTTGCTCCCAGTACTAGTCAGGATTTCCGGCTCCTTCAAAAACTTCGCCACACGGTCGCCACCGACCTTGGCATTGATCAGAACCGAGATCACACGCGACATGAACGCGAACGGATCTTCGAGCAGTGAAAACAAACTCACGCAGGTAAAGATCAAAGCCGGCTCAAACGAACCGCCGCGCCAAGAGTGCAGCGCCAAAACGGCGAACAGCACCATCGTGCCTACGGAAACGTAGAGCAGGGTCACGATCAGCTCGGCGCGCGCGATGCGGCGGCGGGCCGCCAACTCTTCGGCGCGCACACGGCCGACCTCTTCGCCGATGCTGTCTTCCCAGACGAAGTACTTCACCAGACGGATGGCACTCAGGATTTGCGCCATCAAGCTGACGCGCGTGTCCCGGTGCTTCATCAGGTCTTCATCGTAGCGGGTGAAGTCGCGGCTCACCTTGCGGGTGAGGGGGGCGAGCAGTCCCAGCAAGACGACCGCGATCCACGCCGTACTGCCCATATAATAGAAGAGCAATCCGACGGCACCGAACATCATCACGCAGGAATAGATCAAATCCGCAAGGGCGTTGCCGACTTCAGAAACTGAGTCCGTGTCCGTGCTCAAATGATTCACGATATCGCCAACGGGAATTCTCTGGCGCGCGCTCTGACTCAAGTTCAAAGCATGGCGAAAGATCCGCGTGTTGACGACGTTGATCACCATCTGGATGCGCCGGAGATTCAGGTTAAAATAGTGCTGGATACAAAGACCCGCCAAAATACCTGACCCGCCGATGCAAAGACCGTAAATCAGCGCGTAGCAAAGCGCTGCAGGAGTGTTCACTCCCGCCTCAAGGCGTTTGATAAACAAGTTTACCAACACGGGGCCGGTCAAATTGAGCGCGGCGTTCGCCATGTAGAAGGCCATACCCGAGAGCCACTGGCGCTTTTGATTTGTCATCAAACTGCGCAAAAGCTTGGGACCCGAGGACCAATCGATCTTGTTCTCGTCAAAGACCGGCGTTGTCGGCTCAAGATTTTGCGGGAGAACCGGCAAATCGTTGGGCTGCAAACTCTGCTTCGATCCCAACTCAATGATGGGATTCATTTCTGAAAATAGGGCTTCGTGCCAAAGGCGTCTAAACCACGCCATAATTAACTCCTAAAACATAATACGGCCTTCGCCGTGTGTGCGAAAATTCAAAGGGAAACTAGATTGGGATGAGTGCTAACGCTGACTAGGCGTTGAAATCGGGAGGCCGTCGCAATCAGCAAACATTAGATTAATTCCAAAGATGATTTTCATGCGGCCTCCTTTCTAAGATTTTTGAGAACTACATGAGATCCCTAGAATAGAAGACACACGTAAAATTGTAAATAAAAATCTTCAGAATTCTTTGACAAGTCCAGACGAGCACACGTGGAGCGATAGACAAAATCCCAAAACTGGATGTTAATAAAATCGTTTAGGGGGATTCCATGCGCAAATTTTTATTGTCCACATTCTTTCTGTTAATGCTTCCCGCGGCCCATGCGGAACTCAGCGTGAGCACATTTTCCGTGAACTTCTATAATGTTCCGGTCAATGGCTCGTACCAGACGCAATCGGTCTTCGTTCAGAATACGGGCGCCGAAGTGCTCAATCTCGAAATAACAAATTCTTGTTATGACGGATTTCAAGTGAGCTCGTTCGATTGCGATATGGCATTGCAACCGAATGGGTACTGCACGATCAACGTTCAGTTCCAGCCTCACCACACGGGCTACGTCGGGTGCAATATCAATATATATGACAACGCTGGCGACTTCGATACAGTGAACGTCAGTGGTTCGGGCATTTAACAACGGAGAGGGAATGAAACACTTCAGAGTTCTGGCAACTAGTACCCTATTTTTGGGCTTGGCAGCTTGTGCCACGGTTCAGAGTCCTGTGAACGGAGCCTTGTACACCGACGTGAAGTCGGGCGTGATGGCGACCGAAGCGTACGGCGGATCGGCGCGCGGCGAAGCTTGCGCCACTTCGATCCTCGGCATCTTCGCGACAGGCGATGCGACTATCGATGCCGCCAAGAAAAACGGCAGCATCGCGCAAGTGACGGTCATCGATCATTCTGCCAACAGTATTTTGGGCTTCTACGCCAAGTACTGCACCATCGTTTATGGAAAAAAATCATCGAGTGGCAGTTCTTCGACACCCGCAGCTAAGCCTGCCGGATAAAGATATTTCAAACGGCTCAGTTCGATTGCGTTCGAGCTGGGCCGGCTTGAAACTCGGACCGTGGGGCGGGGAAAACTCTTTTCGCAATTAGAACGTGCGGTGAAACTTTGTCGTCGAGACGAGGACTTCTCGCATTTGCAGTCCCGCCGCGACTTCCTCAAAGTCACTGCGGCCACGGCCCTCACGGCCACTCTTGCGTACCGCCGTCCGGTCTATGCTGCCGACAAAAATCATGAGCCGGTTTTAATTCTAGGTGGAGGAGCTGCGGGACTCGCGGCCGGGCACCATTTTCTCAAAGCCGGCGTCCCGTTCACGATTCTCGAAGCCTCTTCGCGCCTCGGCGGCCGCATTTTGACCGAGCGAAATTTCGGCGCGGAAGGACAGTTCATCGAGCGCGGCGCGGAATTTATCGATACGTCTCACCAAACTATGATTGATCTCGCGAAGGAGATGGGCCTGACGGTTGAGCGCTGCGATGTCGATGATAAAGGGTTACACGCTACGGTCTGTGTCCATCAGGGACAATTTTATTACGATGCCGATCTTATCGCAGGTCTAAAGCCTTTGCTCCAGGACATCGACCGCGCCATTCAACAGGGCGCGCGCGAGTTGACCTACGACGATCCAGGCGATGCCCACTCGCAAAAGTGGGACAAGATGACCCTTCAGGAATACTTGGATTCGACGAGCGGCACAGTCTCCGCGTGGGTGCGCGAAATCGTGCGGGTCGCTTATGTCGCCGAATTCGGCCGCGAGGCGGCCGAGCAGTCGGCGTTGAATTTAATATTGCTGATGAGCGAGACCCCGCGCCGGAACGACGGCCTGTTCGGGCAGAGTGACGAGACCATGCGCATTCGCGGCGGCAACTCCGGATTACCCGACGCACTTGCAGCCAATATTTCAGGCAAATTGCCAGGTGCTATCCAACTCGACACCAAGGTTGTCGCCATCGCCAAGCGCGGTCAGAGCTTCGTTGTGACTGTCGATCAGAACGGAAAGACTCAGGAACTGACGGCGCCCTTCGTGATTTGTACATTACCCTTTACAGTTTTGCGTCAGGTTGCGGGACTCGATAGCCTCGGCCTGTCGAAAGCTAAGCTCGCGTGTATTCGGCAACTGGAGTACGGCTACAACTCGAAGACGATGACCGAATTTACCGAGAAAGTGTGGCGCCAGACGGGATCGGCTTTGCCGGCGAACGCGGGTTCTTTTTACGGAGATTTTTCGAGCCAGTCATTTTGGGAATCCTCAAAAATGCAGACCGGAAACCATGGCGTGTTGACGTGCTTCCAGGGCGGCGCCGCCGGCGGGAAGGCCGGCGATAAAAACGAAGCGCAAATTTTGGCGGACCTGGAAAAGCTGATGCCGGGGCTCTCCGCCCGTTTTGTACGGAGCTCCACCCAAAATTGGACGGAAGTGGCGACAGCCGGCGGTTCATACGCCTGCTTGCTCGCGGGACAATACGCCCAGATCAACGGCGCACAGAGATCGGCCGAACTAGGCGGCCGCTTCCAATTTGCCGGAGAGCACATTAGCGACGAATATCAAGGATATATGAATGGCGCGTTCGAAACCGGCCTGCATGCGGCCCTGGTGATCTCGAAAGCGATAGCCTCAGACGCCGTTGTGATCTAAAGTCGGCCGCTCTATGGCTGCGATCGTACTAAGCACATTGAATGCCCGCTACACCCACGCCAGCTTGGGTTTGCGGTATTTGCGCGCCAACCTCGGCGGGTATCGCGAACAAACAGTGATTGCAGAATTCACCACTAAGCGGCCGGCTGCGGAAATTGTCGATGAGCTCTTGCGCTATAACCCGCGCGTCGTGGGGTTTGGCGTTTACATCTGGAACACCGATCAAACTTTAGCGGTGGTGAAGGCCTTAAAAGAGCGGCGCCCGGATTTGATGTTGGTGCTCGGCGGTCCCGAGATCAGTTTCGAAACGGACGGACAAGAACTCACCGAATACGCCGATTACGTCTTTCAGGGTGAGGGCGAGAAAACCTTTTCTACGTTTATCGCAAATTGGTTTGAGCGGGGAGAGTTACCTTCCGTGAAAATCGTAAGGCCGGATTTGCCGGAGGTGAAAGAGCTGCGCTTTCCCTATGGCGAGTACACTGATGAAGATATTGCCCATCGCACCCTGTACGTCGAGGCTTCGCGGGGTTGTCCCTACAAATGCGAGTACTGCTTGTCGTCGCTGGATGTCTCCGTGCGCGCCTTCAATGTGGATACGTTTCTGCTGGAGATGGACCAGCTCATCGAGCGGGGCGCACGGCAGTTTAAGTTTGTCGACCGCACGTTCAATCTTTCGCCGACAGTGAGCGGAAAAATTCTGCGCTTCTTTCTCGAGCGCGTGAGCAAAGGTTTGTTTTTGCATTTTGAAATGGTGCCCGACCGCCTTGGTGACGAGTTGAAAGAGTTGATCAAGCAATTCCCGGCGGGCGCGCTGCAATTTGAAATCGGCGTGCAGACCTGGAATCCCTTGGTGGCACGCAATGTGAGCCGCCGCCAGAATTACGAAAAAATTGTCGAGAATTTTCAGTTTCTCCGCCGTGAAACGGGCGTACACACGCATTCCGATTTGATCGTCGGATTGCCCGGAGAAACGCGTGCGAGCTTTGCCGAAGGTTTCAATGCCTTATTCGCCCTTCATCCCGACGAGATTCAAGTGGGAATTCTGAAGAGGTTAAAGGGTACGCCGATCGCCCGCCACGACGAGAAGTTCGCCATGCACTATTCGCCGGCCGCGCCGTTTGAGATCTTGCGTAACAAGGATCTGAGCGAAATAGAGTTGGCGCGGCTCAAGGTCTTTGCTGAGTTCTGGGATCTTGTCGCGAACTCCGGCCGCTTTCCCCGTATTCGCGAACTGTGGGGTCAACAAACCAAGTCCCCATTCGCGTTTTTTGACGATATGGCGCAGGCGCTGCACCGCCGCTTTGGGCGAACCCATTCCATTCACCTGCGCGATTTAGAGGCAGCGGTGCAGGACTATTTGATTGAGAATGGTTGGCCGCGCGAATTCGGAGCGAGTTTGCAGAAGTCGGCGCACCATTCCGCTCCCGAGCGGCAGAGTCTTCATCTTCACGCATAGCCCGACTTTCGTCCGGTGTTGACCCTCGATTCCTCGCGGGTAAAATTTTAAAATGGCGACAGCGAAAGATGTGATGACCCCGGATCCGATTGTCTTGGAATCGTCGATGACGATCATGGAAGTGGTCGACCTTTTCACAAAACACAAAATCGCTTCGGCGCCCGTGCAATCGAGCATCGGTGACGTCGCCGGGCAGCTGACCGAACTTAATCTCGTGCGCGCGTTGGTGCTGCATCAAATTCAACCCGATAAATATTCGAAGATCGCACATTGTATGGAACTTCTTGAAGAAGGCGTGTTCGTCGATCCAAAAGACTCCATTACGACAGTGATCAAGGCGATGATCAAATCTCCGACTCAGAGAATTTTAGTGAAGAGTGAGGGCCGCAAGATTTTCGGCATCATCAGTCCGAAGGACATGATACGGGTCTTGCAGCAAAATAAAGCCGAATCGCAAGCGGTAAAGACCGAGATTGCTACTCTCGGAGACAGCAAAATATCCTAATATTCCCCTGGGGGCCGGCTGGTGCAGAAGTGGAAGGTCCATAAATTCGGAGGCACCAGCGTCTTAGATGCTGGCCGCATCCGCAATGTCGCCAAAATCATTCATGAGATGCAGGCGCCCGGTCCCAAAGCGGTTGTTGTCTCGGCGCTTAAAGGCACGACCGACGATTTGCTGAACGCCGTCGAATACGCGCGCGCGCGCAACTCCGATTACAAAGCGCTACTCGATAAAATCCGCGAACGCCATGAGAAGGAAGCGACGGCACTGCTCGAAGAAAAATTCCGGGCGCCGTTACTAAGAGTGTTCACGCATGATTTTCAAGAGCTTGCCGAAATCCTCCGCGGCGTGGAGTTGGTGCGTTCGGCGTCGGAAGGCATATTTGACCGCGTCGCCGGAATGGGCGAAGTGTGGTCGGCGCAGCTGCTGAACGCGTACTTTCAGCAGCAGGGCTTTGAGTCGGCGTGGCTCGACGCCCGCCAAGTTTTGGTGATGGAGCGCAAAGACCAGCGCGTATTGATCGATTGGGACCGCTCACTCCAAAAGTTGCAGGCCTGGATGAAAGATCATCCGGTGAAGCTAATGACAGTGACTGGCTTTGTGGCGGCGCTACCCGATGGATCTGCCGCTACTCTCGGACGGAACGGAAGCGATTTCTCCGGTTCGATTTTCGGCGCTCTGTTTGATGCCGACGAGATCTTTATCTGGACGGACGTCGACGGCGTGTTGAGCGCGGATCCGCGGATCGTCCCTGAAGCCGAAATCCTCGACGAGATGTCTTATAGCGAAATCACCGAGCTCGCGTATTTCGGCGCGAAGGTGGTGCATCCTGCGACGATGGCCCCGGCGATCGGCAAGCAGATTCCGATCTGGATCAAGAATTCGCTGCGGCCGGAAGTGCGTGGCACTAAAATTCATCAAAATGCAAAATCCAACCGCGCGGTAAAAGGTTTTTCGACGATCGACAACATGTGCCTATTGAATGTCGAAGGCACCGGCCTTGCCGGAATTCCCGGCGTCGCCGAGCGGGTCTTTGCGAGCTTACGTTCAGCTTCCGTCAACGTGGTTTTGATTTCTCAGGCGAGTTCCGAGCACTCGATCTGTTTGGCCGTCAGTGAGGCGCAGAGCGAGGCTGCGCGTACGGCGCTCTCACAGGCCTTTAGCGCCGAAATTCATCAGGGCCTGGTGCAGGCGATCGAAGTTCAGCGCGGCGTGAGTATCTTGGCCGCAGTCGGTGACAATATGGCGCACACGCCGGGGGTCGCGGGAAATTTCTTTTCGGCGCTTGGCCGCAGTGGCGTTAATATTTCGGCGATCGCCCAGGGGTCGAGTGAGCGCAATATCTCGGCGGTCATCGATTCGAGGGATGCGGTTAAGGCGCTGCGCACGGTGCACTCAAGTTTCATTCTGCCCCGGCATACGTTTTCGATCGGGCTTGTCGGCGTGGGTTTGATCGGCGGAACGTTTCTCAAACAGCTCAACTCACGTTTGGAAGAACTCAAACGGGTGCGCAAGGTCGACTTCAAGATCCGCGCGCTCGCGAACTCTAAGAAAATGTGGCTGTCTGAGAGCGCGATCGATCTCGGCGATTGGAGCGCGGGTTTTGCAAAGTACGCCGTGCCGGTGGACTTGAAAATGTTCACGGCGCATGTTTCCTCGCCGCATATTCCGCACAGTGTTTTGATCGAGTCGACGGCGAGCGCCGAGTTGGCTCCGCACTACACCGAGTGGTTGGGCCAAGGGCTGCATTTGATTTCGCCGAACAAAAAGGCCAACACCGGGTCAATGAAAGATTATCTCGCGATCCGTGAGGCCGCCAAAACTCATGGCCGCCACTTTCTGTATTCGACGAATGTGGGTGCAGGTTTGCCGATCATTCAAACGCTGCGTGATCTAATCGCGACCGGCGACGAAATTTTGGAAATCCAAGGCATTCTCAGCGGAACGCTGTCTTATATTTTTAATCAGTACGACGGAACAAAGCCGTTCTCTGAAATCGTGAAGTCCGCGAAGGACCAGGGTTACACCGAACCCGACCCGCGCGAGGACCTCAATGGCCAGGACGTCATGCGGAAGCTCGTAATTCTCGCGCGCGAGGCGGGACAACACTTGGAAACCTGCGGCGGTCACGTCGAGAGCTTGGTGCCTTCACTACTCGCCAAGGTTACCGCCGATGAATTTATGACGCGGCTGAAGGAACTCGATGCGCCGATCGCCGAGAGATTCGCGGCGGCCAGAGCCAAAAATCAAATCCTCCGCTTTGTGGCTTCGCTCGGCCAGGAAGGCAATGCGCGCGTGGGGCTCGAAGCGTTGCCTGCGACACATGCCTTCGCGTCGGTGAGCGGCACGGACAACGTCGTACTCTTTAAGACCAAGCGCTACTTTCACCAACCTCTTGTCGTCAAAGGCCCCGGCGCGGGTCCCGAAGTGACGGCAGCCGGGGTTTTTGCGGACCTGCTGCGGTTATCTCAATACTTGGGGGCTCTCCCGTGACCAAGTCGGCGACGGCCTTTGCACCGGCGACGGTGGCCAATGTGGCAGTGGGCTTCGATATTCTCGGCTTTGCCTTAAAGGGCCTTGGCGAGACGGCGACGGTCGAGAGAATCAAACAACCGACCGTGGTCGTGATGCCGGTTGCGGGCCATGCCGACATTCCGGTGGATCCGCTCAAGAACACGGCCAGCGCCGGACTTGTGCGGTTGCGAGAAGATAAAAAATTGCCGTTCGGATTCAAAGTCATTTTGCAAAAAGAAATTCCCGTCGGTTCAGGTCTTGGCGGATCAGCGGCATCGGCGGTCGCCGCGATCGTAGCGGCCAATGTTTTACTGGCCAAAAAGCTCTCCCGTGCGGAATTGCTGGAGTACGCATTGGTCGGCGAGGCGGCGGCGAGCGGTGCACGTCATGGCGACAATGTCGGCCCTTGCCTCGAGGGCGGTTTGGTCTTCGTACGCAGCCATCCTCAGGTGGAACTCGTCAAAATTAAAACTCCGCCGAGCCTCCGCTGCGTGATCGCGCTGCCTAAGCTTTCGGTGAAAACGCGGGAGGCCCGCGGAATTTTGCAGCCTCACGTGCCGCTCAAAACGGCGGTTCAGCAAACGGCCAATCTCACGGGCTTTTTGCTCGGCCTCGCGAACAAAGACATGGAATTGATCGGACGCTCGCTCAACGACGAAATGATCGAACCCCAGCGCGCGGGCCTAATTCCCTGCTTGCCGCATCTCAAAGAAGCGGCTTATCAGGCCGGCGCGCTCGGTTGCTCAATTTCTGGCAGCGGACCCGCGGTCTTCGCCCTGGTGGACGGGGAGGCGACGGCCAAGCGCGTGCTCAAACTGTGGAAAGTCACGGCCGAGGTGCACGACTTCACTCTCGTCAAAGCGTGGGTCTCGCCGCTGTCCTGCCCGGGCGCGAGCGTGCGCAAAAAATGAAATTCCAATCCACGCGCGGAAAAGCTGATCCCTGTTCGCTGAGTGAGGCGATCGCGCAGGGTCTGGCAAGCGACGGCGGCCTGTTTGTACCCGATCACTGGCCGATTCTAAAAGTTGACAAAGCTTGGGCCAAATTGCCGTTTGCGGATTTCGCCGAAAAGGCGATCGCTCCGTTTGCCGAAGGCGATCCTCTGGCACTGACCGTGCCCTCAATCTGTCAGAAGGCCTTTTCCTTTGCGCTTCCCTTGCGCGCGCTCGATGCGGCGACCGAGGTGCTCGAATTGTTTCACGGCCCGACGGGTTCTTTCAAAGATTTCGGCGCGCGCTTTCTGGCATTGGCCATGAACGCCATTCCCGATCCGCGCGCCGCTCAACGTTTGGTGATGGTCGCGACCTCGGGCGATACGGGCGGCGCGGTCGCCGGCGCATTTGCCGAGTTCAGTCGAATTCCGGTCGTCATTCTTTATCCCAAGGGCCGCATTTCGCAGCGGCAGGAAAAGCAACTGACCGTTTGGGGAAAGCAAGTGCGCGCCTTCGCTGTGGAAGGCAGTTTTGACGACTGTCAGCGGCTTGTGAAGAGTGCTATGGCCGACAAGTGGTTCACGCAAACGTATCAAATCATCAGTGCGAACAGCATCAATGTTGCGCGCTTGCTCCCGCAAATGGCGTATTTTGCGTTCGCTTCGGTTCAGCACTGGGCGAGGGTGGGTGAACCGGTTGGGTTCATCGTTCCGTCGGGCAATGTAGGCAATGCCACGGCGGCGCTCTGGGCGCGGCAAATCGGTTTTCCGATTGCAAAAGTGCACTTCTCACACAACGCCAATCGCGCTGTGTACGATTTCTTTTTAGGAAATCCATGGGTGCCGCAGCCGACCATCGCGACCCTCGCCAATGCGATGGATGTCGGCGATCCTTCGAATTTCGAACGCGTTCGGTGGATGTTTCCTGACTTAATGGATCTGCGCGTGGCGGCTTCGGCCTCGTCAACTTCAGACGATGAGATCCGTGAAACCATCACCCGCGGCGGCGCCGAGGTCTGGTGTCCGCACACGGCCACGGCGGTGTTCGCCCGCCCGCAATTGCCGGGCCGGTGGATCATCGCCGCCACCGCGCACCCGGCGAAATTTGAGACGATCATCGAGCCGTTAATTGGACGTAAAGTTCCTGTCCCGGACACTCTCGAGGCGCTGCTTGAGAAAGAATCCGTGTCCCAAACGATCAAACCTAACCTCTCAGCGCTTAAGGCCCTCATCTGACGAACATTAAGTGGAGGTCCGCGAAGGGTCATGGTAGGACCTCTCCATGTCACAGGAATTTTTTCTCAGCGTCCTTCCGGGTTTCGAAGATCTCGCTGCGCGCGAGCTTAAGGACTGGTTTCCCGAACTCACAGCGAAACAGGAGCACGGCGGGGTGACCGTCGAAGCGCCGCTGGCGACCGGGCTGGCGATGAACCTTGTGCTTAAGATTCCCACGCGCATTTTGTTGAGGCTCGAGACTTTCCGCTGCAAAGATTTTCCGAAGCTCTACCGCAAAATCGAAGAGTATCCCTGGCACGAGGTCATCGATCCGCGCACGCGATTTGCGGTTGAAGTTTCCAGTTCGCGCTCGCGGCTGAAAATTAAGTCCCGCATCGCCGAAGCGTGTGAGAAGGCCTGGGCCGCGTATCAAGCCAAGCGTAAAGCGCGGCCCGCGGCCGATCGGCCCGCGACGCTTTTCGTGCGCTTCAACAACGATGAGTGCACGCTCAGCCTTGACACTTCGGGTGATCGTCTCCACAAACGCGGACAACGTGAGCATATCGGGACCGCACCTCTGCGCGAGACCATCGCGGCGGCGCTCCTTCAACTCACCGAAAAGACGCTTCCGATCGGGGAGACCCGCGACATCGAACTCGTCGATCCGATGGTGGGAAGCGGAACCTTTTTGATCGAAGCTGCGACAAGAGATCAGGCGATCAATGCCCGCGACTTCGCCTTCAATACCTTTAAGCATGGCATCCTCGCCGAGCCCGCGCTGCAACGCAAACGCGTGGCGTTCAAAACGTTCACTGGTTTCGAGTGCGACGCCAAGACCATCCAGGCCGCCGAACACAATCTTCGCGGGCTCCCGCATGACATCCGCAAAGACGACATTTTTGCGGCCGCGCCGCTCCCTCCGAAGGCGACCAATCATCAACGTTGGTTGATCGTAAACCCACCCTACGGAGAGCGGCTGAAGATCAAAAAGCCCCTGCCGGAGTATTACGCGGAGCTCTTCGCGGCGTGTGAAAAAGTGGCCGAACCTGACCGTGCGTGCTTTATATTGCCGGCCAAGGCCGTGAAGGGCCGACTTCCGCTCCCAAAAGCGTGGAAAGTGCTCGAAAAGCGGAGCTTTTCCAACGGTGGCATCCCCGTGTTAGCCTTCGTTTTTGGCCGAATTGACGGTTGACCCACGGCGCATTTCCCCCCATTATGGCGCTTTCTTGAAGAGAGGAATTCCTATGAGATCAGTCACTGAATTTGCTTCGCACACGTTGGCCAAAGGCCTCGCCGATCGTACCGCTTTGGCAGCTGCTGGAAAGACTCCTGAAGAAATCCAAACTGAACTCGGTACCGCTTTCAAATATGAAGGCGATAAATTGAAGCATTTTATTGCAGCCCTCGACGTTGCTGCCGCAAATCAAGATGGTTTGAGCCGCGTTCTCGTCGGCGCTTTGAATGAAGGCGAATCGGCTCCCGCCAAAGCGGCGACCGTCGATGGCCATTGCTATGTTCCCGAGTTCAAATCAGCTCCGCGCCCCGTGAATTTGCAGAAGCGCGATCCGAAAGCCGATTCCGGCCGCAAAGGCGGAAAGAGCGATCGCCCCAAAACTTCGCCGTGGGGCCTGACGCCTGAAGAAAAAGCCGCCAAAGGTAAAGCTGGCGGCGCTAAAGGCGCAGCTAAACCGTCTTAGTTAGTCAGCACCTGCATAGGACTTCGTCAGTTTTCGCCAAATGTTTTTAATTGATATGCCGTAAATTGTTGAATTTACGGCATTTTTCATTTTGTATCAGGACGGCGCAGGTCCCGACATTGCTCTTCCCTTAAAGCAACTAAAGGGGACTCAATGCGCTTCCAATATATAGTGACCACCGCGATTATCACCATCATGACCGCACCTTTGATTGGTTGCGACGACCATGGCAACAGTTCTCTATCCGGCAACTTGATCACACAGAGCTCACTTCAACAGGATGCCATTGTCGTGAATCCCGCGAATTCCGAGCAATGTCCCGGCGGTGGCAGTGTCTTCACATTATATATAGACAACAACTCCAATGGCCTTTTGGACTCCAACGAGACAGTCCTCACCACGCAAAAACTCTGCAACGGCGTAAACGGCACCAATGGAACCAACGGCACGGATGGCTTCTCGACTCTCTTCGCGATGACTCGTGTGACGACGGGTGAAGCCTGCGCTTCAGGCAGCGGTCTTGAAGTCAGCTTCGGTCTCGACACTGATCATAGCGGCGAACTTGATCCTGCCGAGATCTCTGAAACGCAAGTTCTCTGCGACGGCACCAACGGCGCTCCGGGAACCTCAGGCCCCGCGGGCAGCAATGGGTTCAGCGAAGTCTTTGCGATTGTCGGCGCTCCGGCGCAAGTCTGCCCGAACGGCGGCAGCACGATCTTGATGGCCCTCGACGTTTTCGGCATCGGTGTTTACAGCGCGCTCGATTCTGAACAACAGTCGGTCACCCTGTGTAACGGCCTCAATGGAACGAATGGAACGAATGGAACAAACGGGACAAACGGGAGCGATGGTACGAACGCGGTCTTGCCGGGTTACACTCCGGTTGCGCCGATCTTCCCTTGCGGTAACACGGTCGCGTACAAGGAAGTTCTGCTCCAGTTGGCGAATGGTCAGGTGCTAGCGAGCTTCTCGGACAATGCAAATGGCAAAGATACGCGCTTATCATTTATTCCGGATGGTTCCTACATCGACACCGACGATACGAATTGCCACTTCCAGATTTCGACTTCAGCTGACGGCAATACGCGCTCGATTAGCTGGAACGGAGCGGTTCAGCAATCGTGGCCGGTCACGCACTAATAAGAGCTACCAATCGGTGGGAACGTAATCCTTCAGGAATTTCCCACTCCAATGCTGACCAGTCTGAATTCCATCGAAGAAGGGGTCGCACACACGGGCGGCCCCGTCGACTATGTCGAGAGGCGGGTGGAAGTCATGTTCGAGCTGTTTGCGCTTCGAAAGCGCGGCGGGATCTTCATCAGTGACCCAACCTGTATCCACCGCATTCATATAAATACCGTCTTTGGCGAGATCGGGCGCTGACGTCACTGTCAGCATATTCAGCGCGGCCTTAGCCATATTGGTGTGGGGATGCATCGTCGTCTTCGTATAGCGCGTGAATTTGCCCTCCATCGCGCTCACGTTCACGATGTGTTTGATCCCGGTCTTATGCTTGCGCATAAGAGGTGCGAGGCGGCTACAGAGCACGAAGGGCGCGACGGAATTCACGAGCTGCACTTCGAGCATTTCAGGCGTCGGCACTTCGGCAAGGCTCATGCGCCAGCTATTGGTGTGGCGAAGGTCGACCTGCTGGAGATCGGCGTCGAGTTGTCCGTTCGGGAACGCAGCTTCGATCGCTGGAGTGCGGTCAAAAGAGAAGGCAATCTGCGAGAGTTTGGCGGAATTCGTAAGGCCCGTGCCGAGCGCCTTCTCTTGCCATGACACCGGCAGGTTGGTGTCGGTGCCTTCGGCGCTCGTCAGACGCGCTTTGCATTTCTCAAATGAGGCGAGCAGCGGCTTGACCGTTTCACTCGGTGGCGCGGTTTCGAGCGCCATCAAGTGCGCGTAGAATCCCGGCGGTCGGCGCACGGTTTGTGCGGCATTGTTGATTAATAAATCGAGGCGCTCTTCGGTTTGCAAAATATAACTCGTGAAAATTTCCACGCTCGGCGTGTGGCGAAGATCCAACCCGAAGATCTGTAACCGATGACCCCAATTCGAAAAGTCTTGCTCGCGGGCATACCGGGCGGCGGCATCGACGGGGAAGCGGGTGGTGACAATCACTTTCGCGCCCGCGCGCAACATCATCAGCGCCGCTTGATAACCGATCTTCAGGCGTGCCCCCGTAATGATCGCGACTTGGCCGTCCAAAGACGCCGTTTGAAAACGCTTTTGGTAGTTAAATTCCCCGCAGGGCACACACATCGAGTCGTAAAAGTGGTGCAGCTTATTGAACTCGGTCTTGCAGACGTAACAATTGCGCGGCTTGCTGAGCGGGATTTCGGCGGCCGGTCCCGCCGCGATTTGCGCCGGCGCTTGATAAACAGTCGCCGTGCGCGCGGTGCGAATGCCCGTCTGGTCGCGCGCGGCTTTGTCTTGGCGCTGCACGCGTTTTTGCCGCGCGAGATGAATTTGTTTATTGCGCACGCGAAGCTCGGTGCGCGAGGGGCGGGTGAGGCGGCCCGCGGCCGTCATTAGGGCTTCACGCAGCTCCTTCGGCAGAGCCTCAAGCGAGGCACCGTCTTCGACAAGACGCTGCAGCACGGCCACGGCCTGCTCTGTGTCGTTGAGGTTCTGGTCCATGGCGCATAGAACCATGATTCGGCTGGCCTTTGCCAGTGTTTTTTGGGAGGATCGGGGGCATGACCGTTCGGATAGAATTTCCCTTTGCCGCTGTATTTGAGGCCAACGAATTTATCTCGAATTCCCGCGAATTGCGGACGCAATTTCTCCAGGAATACCTTATGAACAGCGGAATGGAGCTCGGCGGGGCGCCCGAACTCTTCGAGGTCACCGGCTTCCACGGGGAAGACACCGGCGAATTTTGGGACGTCATCTTAGGCAAATAAAGCTATGCAGGACAAACTCTTAAGTTGGGCCGAGAAATCCTGCGATGTCCTGATGGACTGGCGCAAATATCCTTCCGCTGAACATTTGAAAGCTCCTTTGTTGATTGCACACCGGGGGGCATGGGATTCCGCAATTACTGAAAACACGATGGCCGCGTTTAAGAAGGCGCAGTCTTGCGGCATGGATGGTATCGAGCTCGATGTGCACTTTACGGCCGACGATGTGCCGGTTGTTCATCATGATCCTGAGTTGTCGCGGTTGCATGGGCGAACCGAACGGATCTTGGATTTGAAATTTGAGGATTTACGGAGGATTGCACCGGCGGTTCCGACGTTCGAGGAAGTGCTCGCGCTGAAGAACCTCCATTTTATGGTGGAAATCAAAACCGCGCTCACGCCGGGGCACTTAAAAATTCTCGAAGGAAAAATGCAAGGTCTCGCTCCCGTGCGCGATTTTCATTTATTGTCGCTCGAGCCAGATTTGGTGCGCGAGTCCTCGGCATTTCCCGGAAAAAGTTGGATTCTAGTCGGGCAGGTGCAAATGCGGACGCTTGTCGAAATTTCGATCGCGCATGAATTTGGAGGCGCCGCCGGCCATTATCTCGGCATGACCCGCGGATTGATTGACCGTCTCCATGCGCGCCAGCAGGCCGCCGGAGTAGGCTTCGTCGCCTCGAGGAATATGCTCAACCGCGAACGCGCGCGCGGCGTGGATTTTGTTTTCACAAATACAGCGGAGAAAATCGGCAATGGATAAACCGCGCCTAGTGTGGTCAGACGACCCGAAAGATCAATCAAAAGTCGACGACGGCAAACCGAAGAAAGCTGCTGAGGCGCCCATTGAGTACGTCAAGAGCACGCAGTGGACGGCTGTGTTTCGCCTCGAGAAAGGCGGACGTGGAGGAAAGACAGTCACCGTCTTGGATCAACTGCCACGGCATGAGACTTTTTTGAAAGAGCTTTGTAAAGAGTTAAAGTCTAAGTGTGGATCGGGCGGGACTTACTCTTTGAATGGTAAGGACGGATCGGGGCTGATCGAAATCCAGGGTGATAAGCGCGATGCAATCAAAGCTATCTTTGATAAAAAAGGTTATCGCTACAAAGGGATGTAGGCTCGTCCGCTTCGCGGCCTCGCTGGCAGGCAAAAGGAATCGGGGATAAGGCCGAGGGCCAAGGGCCTCAGGCCGAAGGCCAAAAGGTTTTTTCCCTCGGCCTTTGGCCTGCGGCCATCGGCCTTAGGCCTTCCGCCTGATGCCTTCCTCTTGAATTGAAGGCATCAGGGATAGGGGATAAGGCCGAAGGCCACTGGCCTCGGGCCACAGGAAGAGAGACCTTCGCTGTTTTTCAGCTCCAGCGCCATTTGGTAAGTTCGGAAATTTTACTCCTTATATTCTCCACGTGTTTTCGGATCAGAATTTTTCTGACCTTTCGCCCCTTCGGGGCCGCTTCGCGAGGTCAGAAAAATTCTGATCCGAAAACACTCAAAGGAGATTGCTTATGAAAAACTTCCGAACTTACCAAATGGCACTGGAGCTGAACCGACGGGCGATGACTATTAAGCTCAGACAACCGTACCGCGATCAATTCTTAAGAGCCGTGCTCAGTGTTGCGTCGAATTTGGCCGAAGGGAGTGGCAAGAGCTCAGTTGCGGACCGCCGGAAGTTCTATGAGATTGCGTTGGGTAGCTTCAAGGAGGCGCGAGTTACTATTGAATTGCTTGAACTGAAGGAGTTAGATCAAATCACCGACAACCTTGGGGCTTCGCTTTACTGTCTTTGTCGTAGCCTTTCTTCTCCGTAAGGGGAGGAGACTATTGAGGTTAGTTTTTAAATTTCGAAGTTCAGATGTTTGGAACAGCGTTAAGCGGCCCTATTACGAGGCTAGCTTGTCCTACTCGCGTGCATTCAATGCCAAGATGTACGAACTTGTAAGCGGCTCGAAGTGAGAGGATAAAGCCGAAGGGCCCAAGTTTAGAAACCTGGGCCGGGATTCTTAATCAGGCGATACAGGCTACCCCCGATCCTGTCGGCCGTTTTGCCAAGCGGACTTCCGATCACATCCAGGCAGGCTTGGACTTCTTTGAGTGAGCCCATCGCGATTCTGAAGAACTGCACTCTGTCTTTTCCCTTTCGGCCGCTTCCTTCGGCAAGGTTTAGGACCACGCTGAGCGAGGCGCGATCGATCTGGTCTCTCAATTCGCCTTTCAGACGAAGGCCGTTTATGGATTTCTTCAGCTCCAGCGCCATTTGGTAGGTTCGGAAATTTTGCATTGGGCTCTCCTTTGTATTTTCGGGCCGGAATTTTTCGGGCCTCGCGAAGCGGCCCCGAAGGGGCGAAAGGCCCGAAAAATTTTGGACCGAAAATGCAAAGGAGAGGGCAGTTATTTACGAAGATGAAGACGGAGGAAGAGGAGGAGGTCGGAGGAGGAGATCAGAGCAGAGGCAGAGGCAGAGCAGAGACTGAGGTGAGAGCAGAGACAAAAAGTGGTTCTTCACTGCCTCTTAACTCCGCTCAACCTCTGATCTCTTCCTCCTCCTCCGACTCCGAAAAAGGCCAAAGGCCGAGGGCCGATGGCCGCAGGCCGAGGCAATTAGTGGAACAACTGACAACCAGGGACAGTAACGTCGAGCTGGTTGGAAGCATTTAAGCAAGAGTAAATCCAATAGGTCTCTTGAGCGTACCCGTAGCCTTCGTGGTAAGTGATGTTGCCATTGGCATCCACTTCACAAGGATTATCCATCGTGCACTCTTCCCCATCCTCATTGATCGTATTATTCACGCCAACGATGGTTTTTGTACCCTTCAATACGGCGGGTGATCCTGAAGTTCCGCCAATGACTTCGCAGCCGGGTCGGGAGTAACGGAGCGAATCGTTGCTCGTGAAAACATCTTCTTTCAGTGTGGGCACGAAGGCTTCGATTGAGCAGGAGTAGCCGCGTTTCCAGTAGCCGGAGATCACATCAATGTTCATACCGACGGTCGGATGAGTCGATGCGAGAGTGAACGGGTGAATGTTGTAGTTTCTCAAAATATCAGCGTACGTCGAGCTGAGGAGATATAATGTCATATCCGTTTTCGTCATCGTCGAGTACAAAACTTTGGTGGCCGTCAAACGAGCGACCGTCTGCGCGCTGGAGTTGTACAAACTGAATGTGCGGTCCGACGCCACATTCGACACGAAAGTTCCTGGATCGGGAAAGCCGCCCTCATAGCAGTGACCATTGGTCAGTACCATGGCGTAGTCCGTGTCTTTCGACGATTCGAGGCGCACCAAGCTTCCCGAGCAATTGTCCAAAGCTACGATGCCTTCGAAGTTATAACTGTCAGTGAATGTCGGCGGCAGTGCTGCCGGGACTTTTCCTTTCGGCAGTGGCAACGCGCTCGCGTTGAGTGCCGTGAACATCAATGTCGTCAGTAGGCCAAAAATCATTTTTGCCATAATTCCCCCTCTAGAGCCTTAACGCTAACGGGGGCTGGACTTCCGGCCAAATGACATTTTCTGAACTAGACTATTGTCGTGAATCTTTCAGGTATTAAAAATCCGAATGAGTGAGATCAAAGCCGCCTTGGGCGGGAATCACACGGACCCACTTCATTCCCGCGGCCCGTGCGGCTTCTATGCCGAGCGCGGCATCTTCAAATACTAAACATTGGCTGGGCGCTACGCCGAGTTGGCGGGCGGCCATCAGATAACCATCGGGCGCGGGTTTTCCCTTGGGATAATTGTCGGAGCCGAGAACGGCGCCAAAAGACTCGAGCAGTCCCAAATGCTTCAGCGTTTTCACCAGCGAGTTGTGCGGACTTCCCGAAACCACGGCCATGGGTAAAACACCGGTGAAAGCTTCAATCGTTTTGAACACATCGGGAACCGCTTTGATCTCCGGCATTAAACGAAAATACGCTTCTTCTTTTTCGTGTGTCACTTGCTCGACCGGCATCGTGAGGCTATGCGCTTCATTTAAAATTTCGACAATGCGGGGAGTGGGAACGCCGGCGTACTTGTCGTGATCCTCTTCGGATAAGATAGCGCCCCAGGGCTGCAGCGCCTGATTCCAGGCGCGCAAATGAATTGGCATTGAGTGAGCAATCGTTCCGTCGCAATCGAAAAGCAGCGCTTTGAATTTATCCGATGGAAACAATTCGCGCGGGTTCACTTGATCTTTACGCCTTTGAGCAGATCGGCGAGTGTCCCCATACTCGAGGATTTGCCGCCCGAGACGGCGGCGTTGCCGCGCCAGCTATCGTCTTCGTCATCGCGCGGAAGCGAGAACGAGATTTTGCGGGCGTCAGTGTCGATGCGCTCGATGCGCACTTTCACGCGGTCGCCGCGGCGCTTGTTTTCCATCTGCGCGCCGTCGACCGAGTCACGCCACGCCGAGCGCGGGAGTAAGCCCGTGATGCCGGTGGCGAGATTCACGAACAGTCCGAATTGCTCTTTGTGCTCGACCGTGCCCTCATACTGAGAACCGACCGGATAGTCCTGAAGGATATTTTCCCAAGGATCGGTGACACTCCCGCCCTGTTTGAGCGAGAACGAGACCTTCAAACGGTCGCCGTCTTCTTCCATGCGCATGAGTTTAACTTGAACCACTTGATCGAGATTGACGACTTCTTGCGGATGATTGATGCGGCCAAAACTCATTTCGCTGATCGGAATCAAACCCTCAATGCCGTTGTCGAGACGGATAAACGCGCCGTACTTTTCGACGCGGAAGATTTTCCCTGAATAAATCTGGCCGAGTTCGGCTGAATTCAGGAAATCGCCTTCGGAAGTCGCGCGCTCTTGCTCCAAGAGTTTCCGGCGCGAAACGACGACATCGCGGCCGCGCTCGAACTTGGTGATGATAAATTCAAATTTCTTGCCGACATACGCATTCGCGTCGGTCACGCGCCAATCCATTTGTGAGATCGGGCAGAAGGCCTTCGCGGCCTGCACTTTCACACGAAAACCGCCCTTGACCGCTTCCGTCACCAAGCCTTCCACCGGAAGCTCCATATCAAACGCATCTTCCAAAGAATCTGCCTCGGCACTCACGCCGCGCGCGCCGATGGCTTTCACCAATATTTCGCCTTCGCGCGCCCGCACCACGATCACATCGATCATGTCGCCCTTTTTCGGAGCCTCACCCGCAAACGGCATCACCGCGTCTGTCGGCGTGCCCGTCGATAAGAACGCTTCTTTTCCCGTCACCGCCAAAACTTCGCCGCGAAAACGGTCACCTGGCGCGAGGCCGCGGGCGCTAATCGAAGAGCCGTTCAGCAGCGCTTCGAATTCGTTCATGGGTTTTGCGATTTTGTCTTCACCGAAAAGGTCGATCTCTTTTTTCTTAGCCATAGGCCCCCGAATCTAATCCCCGGGCGGCTTTGGGGCAACGCCTTAATTGCGCAGCGGAGGCGGCACGTCGGGGCCTTGGATAAAGTATTTGAGGCCCACCATGGCGCCATAAAAATTCGTGTCTTCGCCCGGGCGTGGGGTAATCGAATACGAATAGCGGAGGTCGACGATCATCGCGTAGCGTTCCTTATGCCAGGGCTCGAATTGAACCGAGCCGTCAAAGCCGTAGCTGGTGATGACATGCGCCGAAGTTTCAGGAATCTGGTCTGACGCGAATTCGTTATGGACAATTTGGCCGCTGCCGATCGAGTACGACGAAAAAAAGGTCAGCGCGACCGAAAACCACGGCTTCGGCCAATAGCGGTAACCTGTAGTCACATAAATGCGATGACCGAGTTCCTCGACTTCTTTGTCTCCCTGCTTTAACGAGAACAGCTGATTGAGATACATAGCGCCGATTTCGATGCCGCCGTTTTGATCTAAGTCCCCTTCGGCGATCAGCGCGAAACCGCCGGTCCAAGGGGATGAAAATTCGTGATTTCGGGGTTGAGTGCGAATCGTGTAAGGCGCCATCGTGCCATAGATGCTTCCGTCCGCTGGCTCATGAGCTAATGCTTGCCAACCTAAACTAAGCAGCATAAGGCAAATTATGAGTGTCATGCGTGTCACGACGGCAGAGTAAAGTGCGAAGCGGAATCCGGTCATCACTTTTTTTGGCGGGTCTCGTTCTTTTTGCCGGCGGCAGGGCCGAGGCCTATCAAAAGAAGGGCGGTGGCGACAATGCCGCCGATGCCACCTTCGAGCGGCGCGCGCGCATGGCAACCGGGGCTGTTCTGCACCAAGTGCAGAATCTCGCCGATAAAGTCGATCTAATGATCGCCGGCCGGCGCTATGTCGATGAACTCAACAACACGCGGGTCAGCGTCAGCCAACTCATAACTTGGAAAGAGGGCGGGGCAGTCGATAAGTCGACCGACTTGGGCGTGAACCTGCGACTCCCCAACACCGAAAGGCGTTGGCAGGCGCGCTTTGCGACCTATGATGAAGACGCAGAGGAGCGGAACATGCAACAGCGCCGGGTCCGTACGACGCCGCGTCCGCGGGATCCCGGCGCAAGCCTGTTCTTCTTGCAAAGATTGGGCGACATCGACGTGAGCTTTCAGCCCAAACTGCAACTCAAAAATCCGCTCGAGATGAGCTACGTTTTGAAATTGAAGAGCAACGCCACTTACAAAAAAATTCAAGTGAATCCCGAGGCGCAGTTTTTTGTCGATGCGCAAGACGGCGCGGGCGAATACTTTGCGCTTAACTTCGAAGGCGCGCTCGCCCCTCGCACCGCATGGCATTTCGACAACGAGGAAGAATATCACGAGCTCAATCACCAATTTTCAACACGCCACGGTCTGGCCGCCGATTATGGACTCAGCGACCACCAAGCCCTCGGTGCAGCGTTTGTCGCGCAGTCATTGAATCATAACTTTCACCTCGACACGCTGAATCTGTCTGGAAGCTACGCCGAAGAGATTTACAAAGATTTACTGAGGTATATGATTTCGCCGTTCATCGGCTTTGCGAAGGTGGACAATTTCAAAGGCAAGGTGGGAATAACGCTCACCGTGACTGTGATTTTTTAAGGAGGCGTCCGTGAAAACCGCATTGAAGATCGTCGTGGCCGTCGTCGTATGCGTCGTGAGCTTAGGGATTCTGTTAGGCACGATTTTCATTCCCAAAATGGTGCCGTGGGCCGAAAAGACTGTGCGCGATGCCGTGAAGCGCGATTGCAAGTCGTGCGAATTTTCGATGGGACCTGTGACTCTCGGCTGGCAAGGCCTCGGCCTCGGAGATGTTTGGCTGGCGGGCGGACACAAGGACTCGCAGCGCCTGGAGTTCAAAGCCCGGCGCATTGTCGTGAAACCGGAGTGGACGACTTTGCTCGGCGATCATCCCGTGATCGAAGGTGTGACTCTCGAACACCCCGAAGTGGTTTTTTATGACGGCGAAAATAAATCGCACTTGAAATCCGAAAGCGCGATGGAAGGCGATAAGTCCGATGTCATGGTGAATGCGATTTTTGTCGAAAACGGCACGTTCACTTATGTCCGCAATGTGAAGGGCACGCACGCAGTTTTCAAAATTCACAACATCAACGGCGATATCGATCCCAATCCCGATAGCGCGGTTGCGCGTGTGAGAGCGCAGGTGGGCGATTCCGGCCAAGTGGATCTGACGGTGAAATCCGCTTACACCCAAAAGCCGCTCGAGATCGAAGCGGATATGTCCGTCGCCGATCAAAATCTCGGGGCGCTGACGGACTTCTTCAAGCCGAATGCGGGAGTCGAGTTGACGGGCACTCTTGTCAAAGGCCACTCGGTCTCCAAGCTGAAGGGAGCCGAACTCACAACATCGCTCTATGCCGACTACAAAGATTTTAAACTGAAGGTCGACAAGATGTACGACCGCAATGAGGTGCAGACGTTTTTTACCAATCTCGGCACCTCAATTGCCGTGCGTGAGAAAAATCACAGCGCCCCGGCGGAAGAAAAAATGAAAACCGTCGAATCAAAACGTAAAGGTGGAGAGTCGATCGTTAGTTTTATGCTGGAAGGATTGAAGCAAGCTTCGTTAGCTGTCGCACTGTGACCCGGAAAAAGAACCAGGTACCTAGAGGAAGTCCTTGTCGTCGACCGTGCTGCCCTCTTTGTGCTCTTCGAGCGTCTTGCGCGCCGAGTTGCCGGTGATTCCCACCCATTCAGGATGATAGATCAACAGGTAGAAATATGCCGCCGTCGTGACGACGACGAGAAAAACGACCATGGCGACTGCTGCGACTCCCATGCCGGCAAACTAGCATTGATAAGGAGGCGTGGGAAAGTTTTTTCTAGCTAACCCGCGAGGCCCGTCCAAGGTTAGTGATGCAGGGCCGAATCGGCGTAGACATGGTTCAAACGCGGGCGGTAAGGGCCTGCCTGAATCTCTTCAATCAACTTTTTGTTGAAGGCGGGAATATCTGCGGGTTTACGGCTGGTGACGAGTCCGCCGTCAACGGCGACTTCTTGATCCACCCAGTCCGCCCCGGCGTTCACCAAGTCCGTGCGCAGAGAAGGCCACGATGTCATCTGGCGGCCCGCCACCATGCCGGCCTCGATCAAAGTCCAGGGGCCGTGGCAGATCGCGGCGATGGGCTTTCCCGCTTGGCCGAAAGAGCGGACAAATTCGACGGCATCGTTATCTAGACGCAAACGGTCCGGATTCATCACGCCGCCGGGGAGAACAAGCGCATCAAACTGATCGGCACTCGCATTTGCGACGGTTAGATCTACAGAAATTGTTTTGCCCCAATCCGTTTTGTCCCAGGCTTTGATTTCGCCGAGTTTTAAAGAAACGATTTTGACGGTTACTCCGAGCTTCTCTAAGGCCTCTTTCGGTTCGAAGAGTTCAGCCTGCTCGAAGCCGTCCGTCGCAAGGATCGCGACTTTTTTATTTTTCAAGTTGGGTTGGCCCACATTTGCCCCTTTCGCCGAGTTAAAGCATCTTCGACGATAAGAGTGTGCAAGCTGCACGCCCGCTGAGACGGGCTGAGGCTGTTGAGAGATTAGGGACGGGCGTTAACTGCGGTGATCATACTGGCATAGCTCCACGTGAGGTCGTGAGCGCCTTGCATGTATCCTGTATCGCGGTTGAATTCTTCCGAGAGGTTGTCACCGTTCGCGTGGAACTTCACACAGGCGAGAAAGCGGTCTCCGTCAGTGACAAGCGCGTTCACGATGGCCGTGAACTTCGCGTCACCGGAGTAGTAGACATCGCCCACGTTAAACGTTGTACCTTTCAGCGCGGTCAGATGCTCGAAGAACACTTTGTTCAACGCGCTGATGTGAATCGAACCTTGCGCCCGAAATTGGCGGTTCGCGCGATAGTACAATTCGGCGTACGCGTTCGTGGCCAGGAACCATGGGTTGCCGAGCGTGACGCCTTGTTTGGCGTTGTATCCATCATACCAATCTTCGGGATAACGGCCGATCGCGGTGCCGAGATTTTGGAATTCCGGAATTTGATTGATCCTGTACGTGTTCCTGAACGCCATTTCAAGCGCATACGCGGTTGCGAGAACGCGGTCATCCGTCACACCGAAACTTTCCGAACCCGAGGTGGAGTGAAGGGCCGCCAAGATCACTGACACATCGAGACCGCTCGTATGATCGGGACCGACTTGCTGATCGATGGTTCCCACCAAGTAGCCGCGCGAGGGGTCCCAAAAATCAGTCAGCGAGTCATCGATCGCTTGGGCTTGCGCCGCATAAAATGAAGCCGCCTGAGGGTCGTTCAATTTTTTGGCGAGAGCCGAGCCGAGTTGGAGGGCTTTGCGCTGGGCGAGCAAAGTGTAGAGGTGCTGGCCGAGCGATTCTTCCCACAAATCAAAATTCGGATCTTGCCAGTGCGCCGCCACATACTCGAGATCGGCTTTAACCAGCGAGTGGGTGGGAAGCTTGCCGTCATAAAGTTTGCTGCGGACGTAGGCAAGGTTACCTTCGTCGATGAGTCGATTGGCTAAGCCGATCACGGTGATCGCGCGCAGCGCCGGGCCGTCATTCTGCGGGCGGCCCCACGGTCCCGTGAACACGGAACCATCAGACATGTACTTCGGTTCACCGAGGCCCACTTGGCCTGGCTCCGATTGTTGCAATAACGAAATGTCGACGTAGTCGAACAGCGCCTGGCGGTCTTGCACGACATTCATAGTGAGGGCGGCATCGCGCACCCACATATAGTAGTAATTCGGATTGTTGGTTGAAGGCGAGGCGAGAACAGTCCCTTTGCGGGTGCCGGCCGGCGACACATTGTTCATCATTAGAGTTTCGCTGGCGGTGACGAGATGGCGAAAATCGCTCGGTGTAAGTCTGAAATAGGTCGTGCGGTTAAACGCGAGCGCGTTAAAGGCGATAAAGCCCACGCTCACCAAAGTCATAAGTGAGATCTGACGAATCACGACGCTCCCCCCTCAGGCTGCGATTTGAAATAACTATCAGACCAGGGCGTTGAGGTCTTGTATAATCTTAACTAGATCCTCAAGAAACTCGTTCGTGCTGCCTTTTTCGGCATAGAGATAAAGCGTGTGTTGCCAATAGCCGTCCCGCGAGCCGAGCGCGCGCAAAAGGCCCTTCTTTAATTGATAGTTGATGTAGACCACCGGCAGAAACGCCGCGCCAACACCCTCTTCAACCGCGCGCACGATGCACGCCAAAATATTACTCTGCAAATTGGCGGACGTTTGCACGGAATGTTCCTTTAGATACTCACGCGTTTCTTTTCCGAGCACCATTTCGGGCAAAGGCAGAATCAGCGTTTGTCCCAGTTTCTCAAGTGCCGCCTGTACATTGTTAGATGCATTCATGCGGAGGAGGTCTTCATGATCCGTGCACGCCAGCACCACGGGCGTTTTAAATTCAGCGACGGCCTGCGCATGTCCCACGCGCTGATTAGTGATGATCACATCGATGTCGCCGCCAGCAAGCGCGTTGACGATTTCGTCGTGTGAACCCGAAGTAATTGTGGAAGTGATCTTCTTAGTCGAATGCACTTTCATCAGCCGTCCCAAAACATCGGCCACGAACGGACGTTCCACTTCCATACTCACGCCGATCCGTAAATCGAAAGTTTTGGCTTTTTCGGAGCGGCGGATAAAGCGCTCGATTTCATCGGTCACCTGGAAAAACGCGGAGCTATGTTCAAAAAGCTCTTTCCCGCGGGGGGTGAGGGCGAGCATCCGTCCCTGGCGGGCGAGGATCTGAATCCCAATATGACGCTCGAACTGTTTGATTTGGGCACTCAGCGAAGGTTGGCTAATTCCCAGCTTGGCAGCTGCCTTAGTCATGTTTCCCGTTTGAGCGCAGACGTAGAAGTAGTGGAGGTGGTGTAGATTTATCATAATTTAAAGCTATTGTTCCATAAGAATTATATCTTTTACTTATTAATACTATATACCGATGATTGGAAGTCAAGGCGCGTGGTCGCCTTGGCAAAGGAACAAATCACATGAAATCACTGATGGTAATGGCTCTCAGTTTGGGACTGGGTTTAGCGGTAGGTTGCGCCAACAAGAAGGTCAACGACGATGCAACGGGGAACGGGATGATTTCGTCTCAACCGATGGATTTCGGGCCGCAAGGAAGTGACAGCGGTAAAATCCAGGGTCTGTCCACGGTGCATTTCGATTATGACCGCGCTGTCCTCGATTCGGCAGCAAAGACTCAAGTGTCTGAGAACGCCAAGTGGATCAAGGCTCACCCGGATATGAAAATTCAGATTGAAGGCCACTGCGATGCACGCGGTTCGGTCGAATACAATCTCGCTTTAGGTGACCGCCGCGCGCACACGGTGAAAAGCATGTTGGTTGAACTCGGAGTTCCCGAGAGCCATCTAACGACGATTAGCTACGGTGAAGAGCGCCCGATCGCCCAAGGCGATTCCGAAGAGGCTTACGCCAAGAATCGCCGGGCTAATTTCGTGCCGCTGAAAATGGATGGCGCGCCCACGACTCCGCAGGCGAACGCACACTAATTCACTTTCTTAAGAACTCCAATTTGCAGGAAGCGTGCTTGAGTCACGTTTCCCTGCGCATCGAATTCAAACGTAACCGGCTCTTTGTTCGTATTGATTCCATTCGAGCCGGGATACGGCGGGAAGCGGAACTTTCCGGCCGCAGCATCAACGGTCTCTAACTTCTGCGTACCGATCTGCAAGAAACCATCGCTCGAAACACTGAAAACATACGGGCCGATAATATCGGCAAAATAATTGCCCACATATTTTTGGAGGACAGCCGGATCGGCACTCTTAATCGGCGTACCGATGACAGGTGTCGGCGTAGCGAGTAAGAAAGCGCGCGCCGCTTGAATCCGTTGCTGCTCAACGGGAGTCAAGGTCACGTTCATCTTAGGCATCGCATTGGTGATGAGCTGAACATATTTTTCGCGATTCGCATCCCAAACGTTGAAGAGGATCGCCACGCCGTAACCCATCTCTGGAGACACCATCATGATCAGACGCTCGCTTGCGCCCGTACCCGTGTGGCCGACCCACAGCGGATCGTTGGCGGTTTGATTCGGGAGCACTTCCCACTCGGGGCCATTTCCCCAACCTTGTACGGGGGAGACCTGCGAGCGCATGGTGAAGAAGAAGTTGGTGATCGTCGGATCCGTCACCACCGTGCCTTGATTCTTCATCAATTTGAGAAATTCCATTCCGAGGAGCGAGATATCTTTGGCAGTGGTCGCTACGCCCACCGAGCCGTCATATGCGCCGGGAAAATACGCCTTCGGAACTTCGGTGCGCGTGCCGTCTTTTAGTAGGACGCCATAGCCTTGCACCATATCGGCGCGCTTGCTGAGCGGAACTTCGTAGTAGAGCGACTGCATGCCCAGCGGATTCGCGACATGCTTAGTGACATAGTCCGCGAACGAGAGGCCTTCCGGATTGTACGCCTCGACTATGCGGGCGAGAAGATTGACGCCGAGATTGGAATATTTGATTCCCGATTCGACCTTACCGGGCGTGTAGAGGAATTCAACTTGCGTGATGCCTTGGAACAGCTCTTGGACTGACGGATAGGCATTGTATTTCAAGGACTCCGTGTTCATGAAAATCATGGAACCCGGAAGATCTTTGCTGATTCCGGATTGGTGGCCAATAAAATCGCCAATCGTGATTTGCGACCATTGCTGGATTCGCGCCGGAGTTTCATGGTCCCAAAGATATTGCACGATAGGCGCGTTTTTGAGGTCCATGAATTTTGTGTCGGCCGTCAAAATGCCGGCTTCCATAAGCTGCGCGATCGAAAGGTCGGTGAACATTTTAGAAATCGAGCCCATGCGGTAAATCGTCGTGTCGGGGCTTATCGCGCCGCCGGTTTTCGTGGACGTTCCCGATTTTCCGGAAAGCAAGAAACACGAATCGGTGTAGACGGCGTATGTGATGCCGTAAATATTGTCCGCTGTACGCATGTTGTCGATGGCCGTTTGAATTTGATCTTGAACGGCTTGCGGTACGGGACAATCTTGAGTGGCGCCAAATGCAGTGACGGCAAACGTCGAAAGCAAAGCGGCGCAGAGTAACCGAATCATCGCTGACCCCCTGGGTGATATATATTGAGATTGTTTAAGATACAAAATTGAGGAGGGGGTGCAACCCGGAATTGGGTCAAGAGCCCGAAAAACTCGGGCCCTCGAATTTACTGATTAATCGCAGGCCATATCGACACAGAGGCCCGAGCAGCAAGCTGCAGAGTCATCGGGATAACACTGCTCGCCTTTTTCGTTGCAAATGCTTTTCGTCGTCGTGGGCGCTTCGCCTTTAACGGACATTTGCACGGGTGCTTTTGCCAAAGCGATCATGCCCTGGATTGTGGTCTGTTTTTGACCTTCCGCAACTGAGGCGTGAGCAAATGCTCCTCCGAGAACCAGCGCAGACGTGAGAATAAGAACTTTCATGTTGTCTCCCTCCCTAGAAGGTAATGGTTTAGATAAGTAGGCTTGCAGGTTCGCGCGGACTTGAGTAGTCTTAATTTATAGACCCCTGCGTCGGAGGTGCTAAATGAAAAAGCTTTTGATGCTCGCGTTAATCGGCCTGAGCAGTTCGGTAATTGCTGCAACTCAAGGCACTTCAACGCTCAAGTTGTCGAATTCAGACCCCGACAATACTTTGCGCACGGCGCGAGTTGCCCTCGATCACGTGAATGCTGACATCGCCGAGCTAGACCAAAAAATCTCTGAAACCCGGGCGCAAGCCTTGGCCGCTCGCGCGGTTCCGGCGGCCAATCGTTCGGCGGGTGCTTCTTTGGAAGCGCTCGCGAACGCGATGGAACTCGAGCGCGCGCAATTGACGGCGAAGCGGGAGTCTCTGCGCACCGATCTTCAGTACGAGAGCAACTAGATCGATTTTTTCAGATATTCGATCAAGCCTTTGGGGTTATCGGTGATGAGGCCGTCTACGCCAAATTTTATCAGGCGTTTCCAGTCACTCTCGTCGTTGACTGTCCAAGGAATTACTTTCGCCTTCATTTCGTGGATCGCTTTGATGTCGTCGTCCGTCAGCCAGCTGTAGTCGGGCGAGAGAATCTGCGCGTCGTTGTCTTTCATTAATTTCACGAGTGATTCCGTATTCCCCGGGCGGTATTCGACGAGCACGGACAAAGGCAGCTTGGGCGCCAGTTTGCGCGCGATTTTGAGCGTGCGGTAATCGAAGGATTGTAAGATCACGCGGTTCATCATCCGGTGTGTTTTGACGACGCTCAAAAACAAATGCACGAATTTTTCAGGCTCAGGCGTGTACTCGGGATGCTCGGCTTCGCTTTTTGTTTCGATATTGAAGCGGATCTTTTTTGCCGCCGGCAGTTTGCTCTTTTCAACCGTAGTGAAGAGCGCATCGAGAGTGGGAATCGGCGTTTTGGGAACCGGCTGCTGCGTGGGGAACTTAGGATTTTGCAGTTTGCCGCAATCGTAGGTTTGCAGCTGCGCGAGTGTCATCTTGTGCACGAGCAAATTGTCGGGAATTGTTTTCCCGTCTTTGTCGACGCAGAGTTTGGGATTCAGGTACGGATCGTGTGTAATCACGACGATATCGTCGCTCGTCACATGCATATCAAGCTCGAGGGTGTTTGCGCCGCTTTCAATGGCGAACTGGAACGCGGGGAGCGTGTTTTCAGGCCGCGACCAACGCGCGCCGCGATGGCCGTGAACGTCGAGGGCATGGGCAGTGGTCATGGTAAGGCTCATAAGAAGTAAAAGTGTGAAGCGCATACTCAGACTGTAGCAAGCGCCCATCAGTTATGCAGTAATTTTAGTGCGGATCGATGTTAGCTTCCGGTTCGGAGGAAGTTCCGCAGGTCATTGGCGGCGCAAATGATTTCAGACGCTTCCACGCAATAATCAGATTGCCTTCGCGATCAACCCTTACAATATGCAGCGCGACCAGCTCGTCGACATAGCCGAACGAAATCGCGCGCACCGCAAAACTCTGGCCGGCAGTCAGCTTCTCGGCCGTAATATCGCCGTACGTATAGCCGTTTTGAGTGAAACCCACGGTTGCCGCCCACTGCTGCTTGCGGATTTTGGGTTCGTCGTTCGCGATCGGTTTGAAGTTGGCTAGAAAATCCATTCCGCCCGTCTGTAAGTTCACCTGGTCGAGGGGAACGAACCCTAACGGAAGGATAAAACCATAGTCACAGCCGGCGAATCCCGTTTTCAAAGCGCCGCCTTCGAGGGCGATTTCGGCGGGCGCTTGATAGTCGCTGGCTTTAGTGAAAAAGCTGTAATAGGCGCCGCCACCGGAAACCGAAAGTTTGCCGTCGTATTTTTCACGCTGCAAGAGACGGAACAGTCCGCGGTCGTCTTTGCCGATGTAATCGGGATATTCCTTATAATCCGCCGCGGGAACCGTCAAAAAGGCGCGCTCTTTCGCTTGAATAATTTGATAGAGTTTTTGAATCTCTTGAAACTCGTCGCCGCCTTTGCCTGGTGCCCATTCGAGTACGGGTATCGCCGTGAATTTTGCGGTGACAAGTACATAGCCGCCGACGCGATTGGCTTCATCCTCATTTTTCTGAATTTGCTGAATGTCGTGAGTGACTGCCTGATAATGATGAACGTATTCGTGAAATGCCAGGCTGGCGAGATGGATCATTACCTCTTCTTCTTTGTAACTGCTGTAGTAGGGCTCGAGTTTGACAATGTCAAAGCAGATGGCCGAACCGGGTTTGCCGATTCCGGTGGAGGCTGGAACGGCATTGTTGAAGGCATCCACACAGGGTTGATTATGGGTCGCCTCATGGAACGGGCTGGCGGTCAGGAGTTCGCGCTCGAGTTCGCCGCCTGCCATCATGCGTTTAAATGTAGCCCGCACCGAGGCGTCTTCGATCTGGTCCGGCCTGATCGTCTCCAAATAATTTTGCATCGCGCGTTTGAGGCCTCCGCCCGTGATTAACAGGCGCAGGGAGCCTTCAAGAACAGTCCGGGGATTGCCGCCGCCGCTCGAATTGCCACCGTCATGATCGGCGAAAGCGGTGGGAGAAAGTCCGAAACTCATCACCACAACTGCCGTGAGTGCATACAAAGAGTTTTTGAGTTTCATAACTTCTCCCACTTCCTATTACTGACGTGAATACACTTCGTCGAGCGTGCTCGGAGTGCGTTGGCCACCCTGGTGATAGTCTCCGCCGCCCGCCGTCTGAAAGCGCATGGTGTTGTCGTCGAGCAATTCGGTGTACAAACTGTAATTCAGGCCGCGGCGAATCTGTGCCTGCTGTTCCTTCAGAAAGGTTAGGCAATCCGGGTTCGTGGACGTCGTATGTTCCAGTTCATCGGTGAGGCTGATCGAGTTTACGTGGTACTTGATCACATGAGTGGCGTAATCCATGTAGCGGCCACGCGATTCATCGTTGCGCTTGATCACCGAGTCGATCGTCGCGTGCTGCGTGTAACTGCAAACGGTCGGGTAGGGAACTTTGCTGTCTTGTCCGCCGCCGACTTGGCGTTCTTCCGTGCGATCCATCATTCCGTTGGAATAGATCACGACGTTTTCTTTGAAGTCCGGCTCACTGAATTTGCCGCTGTATTTTTCTAAGAACGAAGCTTTCACATCATCTCCCTCGGGATCAGCCGAAGATTTTTGCGTGCACGCGATTGCGCAGACGAGGGTCAGCGCAACCCATATAAGGGTCTTCATATCGAAACTCCATTTTCTATGAGACCGGGATTGACCTCATGCAGCAAACATACCCGAGTATCCGTTAGGATACATAGATTAAAGAAGTTAAACTATGCGATAGAACTTAAGTTATACTTATCAAAGGACGATAACTAACTGAAATATGAATGCTAAACTGGCCTTTGAATTCAAGGATTACAAGCTCTACCTCAAGGAAGTCGAGCGCCGGCGCCCTTTGAAGGGCCGTGGCTTCCGCGCGGACCTCGCTCGAGCTGCCGGCTGCCAGACCGCCTATGTCTCGCAAGTGCTGAATGGACGTGCCAATTTTAGTCTGGAACAAGCCCATTCCGTCTCCAAGCTTTTGCTTCATGACCGCGAGGAGGACCGCTTTTTCATCCTGCTTGTCGAGTACGGGCGGGCCGGAACTCAAGGCTTGCGCGCGCATTTTCTCGAGCAGATGGAAGAACTCGTGCAAAGGCAGCTGAATCTCAAGGACCGCTTTAAGATCAAAGAGGTTCTCTCGCTCGAAGATCAAACTACCTACTACAGTGAGTGGGCGTATGCCGCGATTCATATTGCCGTGACCATTTCAAAATTGAGTACGGCCTTAGCGCTCGCCGAGTTTTTTCAGCTGCCGCTCCATAAGGTCGAAAAAATTCTTCACTTCCTGTTATCGACGCGACTGATTTCACAGCCGCGGCCGCACGAATTTCAAATCGGCACGGGGCGAATTCATTTAGGCAAGGATTCGCCTCTGATTTCTAAGCATCACGCGAACTGGCGCTTGCAGGCGATGAATTCGTTTGAGCGCGAAAGTGAGCGCGATTTACATTTTACTTCGGTCGTTAGCGTCTCGCAGGAAGATGCCTTGCAAATCAAAGCCCGCTTCGTAAAGGAGATCGATGCGTACAATGCGATCGTCAAAGATTCTAAAGAAGATACGATGTACTGCTTGAGTCTCGACTTTTTCTCACTCCGCCGGGACGATTAAATCTTTCCGATTTTCATAATAAATTCGCGGTCGCGAACATCGACATTGATTAAGTGCAAGTCAGGGAAGGCCGGCACCATTTTGGCCGCATTCACCGTAATCTCCAGCGCGCGGGATTTATCGCTGGCTGTGCCGAGATACTTAAACTCGCAAATGCCCTTCATCGTGACCTCGAAGCGCTTTTGAATCGCCTCGAGAACAAATTTGCTCAGCCACTCGACATCGAGACCCGCGACTTCGACGTTGCGCACGCGCACTTCGAATTTATCCGTATCGGTGGTTTCGAAATCGACCACTGTTTCAAATGGCACATTGAAGAACCATTTGTGATATTTGCCGTGAACGTGAAGGCCATCTTCCTCGAGTTGCAGATCGAGTGAGCGAATATTTGACGGCAGCTTGGACTTTTCGGCGTTGAGGACCGCCTGACTCTCGAATAGGGCCTGATTCATGCGAATGATGAGCGAGGGCGAAAGCCTGGTTTTCTTCTTGGGGCTATGCGCTTTGCTGGCCACTGCGGAAGGATGGTCCGAAGCCATCAACGAGTTTACGTCGATTGCGAGGTAGTTCTGCGGGTCGGTCTCCCGCTTATTTTTGATAATGCGGACGCCGCCTAGTTCGACGCCGGTGAGGTAAGGTGCGATTTGGGCGATCTTAATCTTGAAGACGAGCGCGTTTTTGCGCGCGCCGAGTTCGTCATTCAGGTTGAGCTCTTTTTCGCCCGTAAACGCAAAGATATGACTGACTTCTTTCGACATGGTCTCGAGCTGCTTGCGTTCGATCGGCACCGCTTCCAATTGTAACTTCAATCCCGCGCGCTGGTTTTTTAGATCGTCGAGCGCGTCGGCGTTCTTTTCGCGGGCGATCAAAACATCCATGCCCCTCATCAGGGCCTTGATCTTAGCCGTGCGCCGGTCAAAGCCGGAAAAATCCCCCGAGAGAGCCGCCAAATAGCCCCGAATCGACGCCAGTGCGAGCGAGAGCATCTGCACGGGCACGATCACGCGGTCTTCTTTGATATTCTTTGAACTTGCCGGATAAAAGAAGGTTTCTTGCAGGGGGAATTCGAGAATCAGGTAACCATCGGGCGTCGTCGACGGTTTGATCGTCCATTGGAAACGAAAGGCGCCGAGCTTGGGGTCGAGATTTACGGCGCGCATCTCCTCGACGGGAACTTGCAGCTTTCCGCGCAGGAGAATCACGGCCTGATCAGGGTCGAACGTGATCTTAAGTTCTTTGATCAACTCCGATTTTTTGGTGTGAAGCGCGAGTTGCGAATTGATCAAATCTTGGGACACTAACAGGCTCGCGACGCGGTTTTCGGGAACATCGGCCGCATAGGCAAGGCTAGAGATAAAAAGAGCACAGAGAATCAGTTTTTTCATGCTTCCATCGAGCGGTCGCCGCGCATCAAGTGTTCGAGCCGGTCGCGCACATACTGAATATGTCCGCGCAGTGAGTACACATAATCCGAGAAGTCGAGCGGCACTTTCATATGGCTCACGCGGTCTTCAATTGAATCGAGCTGCTCAAGATAATGCTGATACCTTTCGCGAGCGGGTGAGCCTCGCGTCTGCGGCGCAGCTCCTCCCGCTTCTTGGCGGATTTTGCTCTCAAGATGCTTCAATTCCCCGTAACGCTGATAAATCTTACTGCGGACCCGCCACTGGAGAAATTTAGGAATCGAACGCAGGATCGGAAGTCCCAAGGCCAGCAGCGGGATAATGAGGAAGATAAAGCGTTCGACCAGAGTGGCGAGCCAGAACGGCAGGTAGCGCAGCCAAAACGGCGCGCCGGACCGGTAGAAATTCTTGGCGCCGGCGTTGAGCGGAAAGACGAACTCTTTATCCATCGGAAACTCGTGCCGTGCCTCGAACATGCCGGGACCGCGGTGAACGTGTTGAGCCGCCTTCAACAGAAGATAGACAAGCGCTGGGTGAAACGACGGACGTGCAACCAATGTTGCGGTTGGCGCCACCAAGTGAATATCGGTGTCGGGAATATTGTTGGCCAAATCGATCGCTCCGTGCGGCAGCACGAGATGATGCAGGTAGCGAATCTGTTTGGTGATGCCTTCCGCCTGATCGAGGCTCATCAAGCGCAAGTGGGGATCGTGAAAGAGTCTGCTCATGTGCTCATTATCCGCCGTGCCCATAAAAAAAGCCGCGTCGATCGCGCCAGTGCGGAGGCCGTCGGCGGCTTCGGCCTCTGTCATCTGCTTAAGCGTCGCATTCTTATCGGTTACGCCGCCGGCCTTCAGTAAATTCAACGCCATGGTCAGCATTTCGCCGCCCTCTTTGCCGACGCGAATCGTTTTGCCTTTCAAGTGAATCAACCGCGTGTATTCGGCTTTCCCGGTGGCGCGGTAGAAAATCCAGATGGGTTCATAAAACATGCTGCCAAGTGAAGTTAGCCCCGGATAATCTTTGCGCGACCCGACGCCGTCTTGCACGAAGGCGACATCCACATTCGATGTCGGAAAGACCAAGCGTCCGAGATTGTCCCAAGCGCCTTCGCTCTCGCGGACGACGACTTTGACGCCTTCCTTTTCGATGGTCTCGGCGTACTGTTTGCCGAAGTCGTAATAGTTGCTGCCTTTTTCGCCGGTCGAAATCACAAACTGCTTTGGGGGCGCTGGATCGAGGTAGACGTAGATCAGGGAGACGGCCAAGAGTATGACGGCCACCGGTACGCCGTACGCAATGAGTCTCTCACGAGTAAAAAAAACTGCGGCATATTTCATGGAGGTGTTTCCTAAAGAGAATATCGTACAGCGGGCGCGGGGAGCCATCCAATAGAAAATCAATTGTCGCGGAAGGTTAGAATCTGCTAGCGTCCCCCGCATGAAATCCTTCTTTCCTCGGCGCTCTCTCTGGCTCGGTTTAATCTGCGGGTTCATCGCCGGACTGGCATTTCACTTCAGCACTAAGGATGCGGCCTTGGCCCGCGTCCTGGGCACAATGACCCTCGGTTTTTTGTTTCTTGCCCCCTTTAGCATCGGCGTCGTTACGGTGGCTCTGACTGATCCTAAACAAATGACCTGGGTTCGGGCCTTGTTCTGGCCGTGGATTTCCGTTGTCTTGGGTATTTTGGTGGCGTTGGCTATGAAGTGGGAAGGGTATATCTGCATCGTCATGTTTATCCCAGTCGGGTTGATCATGAGCGCCCTCGGCGGGGCCCTCGCGAAAGTCATTTTTGCCCGTCGCGCGAATCCAATGGTCTTGGCCTCGTTCGTCTTATTGCCGATGGCGAGTCAGGTCATTGAGTACCAATTCCGTTTGCCGCTGACTTATCATGAAGTGAACAGTGAGATTCATATTCGCGCGCGCCCTGAGGATGTGTGGGACGAGATCAAGAGCGTGCGCACGATTCAAAAGGCGGAACTCGCGGATTCTTGGGTTCACAAAATCGGTTTCCCGCGCCCTCTCGATGCCGTGGTCAATCATGAAGGACTCGGGGGCGTTCGCGAAGCTCGCTTCGAGCGCGGCCTGGTGTTTGACGAAACGATCGACACTTGGGAGGAGCCTCAGGCTCTCGGTTTTCAAATCGCGGCGCGGCCGGTTCCACCGGAGACGCTTGACGAGCACGTTACCATCGGTGGCCAGTATTTCGATGTCTTGCACGGACTCTACGAAATCGAGCCCGCGGCGGACGGAGTCATTCTTCATTTGAAGAGCCGCTTCCGGTTATCGACGCGATTTAATTTTTATTCAGCTCTATGGACGGACCTCATCATGCACCGAATTCAGGATGATATTTTGTCGGTGATTCAAGCCAGGAGTGAAACTCATGTTATCCGCTGAACTCATTCGCCACGAATTTAAGAATCTCGCGCCTAATTATTTCAACGCCGCCTATTTCGGGCCGACTCCGCTCCGCGCCCAGCAGGCGATGAAAGACGCGGTCGACCGCTTCGCGAGCCCGTTCAATATTCACTATACGGACTGGCGGCCGATTCCGGATCTCGCGCGCGAGAAGATCGCCCCGTTGCTCGGAGTTTCACCGGACTCCATTTCAAATCACGGGGGCACTGGCGAAATGGTGGCGACCGTGTCTAACGGCTACCCGTTTAAAGCCGGTGACCAAGTTGTCGTGATGGAAGGGGACTATCCCTCGGACGTGCTCTCGTGGATGACGAACGAAAAGCGCCGCGGGTATGAGGTCGTGCGCTTGAGTGAAGATTGTTTTCGCGATCCCGATCTGCTGGTGCGCCGCTTGCCCCCGCAGACCAAAGTGATGAACATCACGCACGTCATGTTTAACACCGGCCGCCGCAACAATCTCGCGGCGATCGGAAAGCTCTGCCAGGAACGCGGCATTCTATTTGTCGTCGATACCGCTCAGTCATTGGGTGGTGTGGCGCTAACACCCGAGGAAGTCGCGGTCTGCGACGTGTTGGGCGGTTGCACTTACAAATGGTTGCTCGCGCCCTACGGTCACGCTTTCGGCTATTGGTCAAAGCGCGCTTTAGAGCTCGTCGAGAACACGCACTTGAGCTGGTTGACGTCCGCCGGCAGCGTGGCGGGAAATCTCTTAAACTACACGACCGAAAGCACCGGCGGCGCGCGCAAGTACGACCGCTCGCAAGCCGCGCATTTCGTGGAAATGAAGGGCGCATTGGCGAGTTGGGACGTGATCCGCGAGGCGGGTCTCAGTAACATCGAAGCGCATAACAAAGCCCTGGTGACTCAATTCCTCGAAACTTATCCGAAGTCGAAGTTCAATATGATCACGCCGGTAGGCGAGCACGCGAATATTTTGTGTATGCGTGCAGCAAGCGGGGTCGATAGCGTTTCGCTACAGACCATGCTCACGGCACGTAAGATCGACGCGAGCATTCGCGAGGGCAACTTGCGTTTGAGTTTTCATTTATACAATACGCCTGAAGAAGTTGCCGCTCTAGTTGAAGCGCTCGCGGAGCTATAGTAGCTGGTCCCATGCTGATTAGTCTGATATTTACTTCGATGACGGCATGGGCCGCCGCCGGTGACCGCGATCTGTATCCTAACTTCGGCGCCATGGCTGCTGAACGCACCGAAGGCGTGGACTTTAAGGTCGAAACGGCCGACCGTGGGTCTCACATCGGCGTAATCGCGATTCATGGCGGGATCGAACCGATGTCCGAAGATATTGCACGCGCGATTGCCGACCAAGATTTCAATTTGTATGTGTTTGAGTCCTTGGTCGATCAAGGCCGGTTCACGATGCATGTCACGAGTACACACTTTGACGATCCTCGGGCCGTCGCGCTGATGAACAAATCCAGGATTGCGATTTCGATTCACGGATATAAGGCCACTCGGGAAGAAGTTGCGTGTGTTGGCGGCGGTAACGAAGCTCTGCGTGACTGGGTCGCCCAGAGATTGAGCGTCTTCGTTAAAGTCGAAAGCCCCTGCGCGATTTTTAATGGTCGGGGGCGCGCGAATATCGTCAATCAAGCCGCGGAGCAAGGCGTACAACTGGAATTGTCGCGCACCTTGCGCGCGCGGCTAAAGGCAGAGCCGGACCTTTACGCGAAATTTATCGCGGTTTTACGGGACGCGATGACGTCATTTCCGTGTGATGCGAGCTTGACCCGCAAAAATTAGGTATAAAGAAACGGACGCATCCCGGGACGAGTCCCGGAGTATCGCAAGTGAAACAGTAATCTCATCAATCGGTAAAATTTATTATCCCTGAGCGAATGACTATGGTTCACTCCGCCTCAGTTTTGATTGAGGGGGACATCGATGAGGGGAATTCTCGCACTGGCGATCGCCAGCGCTTTTTGCAGTTCTGCATTTGCCGCAATGACAATGTCTGACCAGCTCCGTTGGCTCGAGAACGATTCGAGTAAACGCCGGGCATTTATTAAAGACGAAGTGACCGACTCCGATAGAGTCATCATGGCCGATTTAAACTATCAGTCGATCGAGTATTGGCTTTACCAACTCTACGATATTCAATCGACGCAAACGACGAAGCAGATCGATCCCACGCACAGTGTGGCTCTGGTTTCGCGCGGTCTGAATAAACCGACCGAAGTCGTCTACAATTCGCCGGAAGGGCAGAAGATTTTATTCACGAACGACCAAGGTTTAAAAACTCCCACGCACAATATTATCGACATCGGGCTCTCGCCCCTGAAAGACGCCGTTTATGCCGTGACTGAGGAAGACGGATCGATCGATCAAGTGACGGTTCAGGTCTACGACTTGAAACTCAATAAGGCGCGCCAAAAATTCCAAGCCGCTGAAGACGATATCGGCTGGCTGTCGAACGAAGAAATGATTTATCCGGAAGTCAGCAAGAAAGACGACCAGTACCAAGTCTACGATTTCAAAACCGGAAAAAAATCGACCTATAACGGTATCTACTTGCGCAGCGGCGCGGGCTATTCCTTCCTGTTCGCGAACAAGAAACCGATTCTGCACAATGTGCAGGATCAGTCGGAGCTCATCATCAATTGCAATCCCGATTCGATCGTAGCCGCTACTCAAAACGCGGTGATCGTGCGCTGCCCGGCAAAAGACGCGATGGGTGAACTGCGTAAGTACGACCGTGCCATCAAGGCGGCGCAAGATGGAACGGTGATCGTTCCGGCGGGTACGATGCCCATGCGTTCAAGTTCTCTGGTGGGAGATTATCTGTCAGTGATGGTCCGCAACGGCGCCGACCGCTGGTACCGCTTTTATGATTTGAACGGCAAACAAATCGGCGAAATGCCGGTTCCGAACTACGCCTCGGTTTCTGCGCTCACATGGCAGACGCCCGGACAAGTTATGCGCGTAACACTCAAGAGTGCAGTGAGAACGGGCGTCGTCTTGACCTACGATCTCGCGCATAAGACATGGTCCCAAGATCCCGAAGCTCAACTCATGACCATCGATGCGGTCACTTACAAAACGGAAGTGCTGACGGCCACCAGCAAAGACGGTGCGAAAGTTCCTGTGCGCGTCACTCATCGCGCCGATGCGCGGCCCGACGGTTCGCATCCCGCCTACTTTGAATCCTACGGCGGATTCGGACTGGCCGGTTATCTCGACCCATCATTCGTGCGTGAGAACCTAGAGTTCATGCGTAGGGGAGGCGTGATGGTCGGTCCCGGAGTGCGCGGCGGCGACGAATTCGGCGGTCCATGGCACGAACAAGCGAAGAATGCGGGAAAGATCAATACGTTCAACGATCTCGCAGCAGCGGTAAAACAAGTCATCGCGGCGGGGTGGACAAAATCATCGCTGGTGATTTCGACGGGAACGTCGAATGGTGGATTGACCGTGTCGGCGACAGCGTTGCTCAATCCGGACCTATTCGGTCTTGTCATTCCAATCTCAGGAGTCGACGATCTGTTGAGCAAAGACCGCACCGATGCACGCGACGATGGCTGGGACGACGAGTATGGCAGCGCGAAGGATCCGAAGATGCAACCGTTCCTGCAGTCGATCTCGCCGGTCGAAAATTCGGCGAACTACGGTCACACAAATTTCGTGATTGTCGACGGACTCCAAGACACGCGCGTGAACTTCGTCAATTCAATCAAACTCGGCGCGGCCCTGCAAAAATCCGGCGCGGCGCCCGATCAAGTCAATGTTTTGTCTTTCGACAAATCAGGGCACTGGCTCGCGGATTTCACGTACCAAAATTCGATCGCGTGGCATGTGAATGCCTTGATTTGGACAAAAATCTTCGCGCAAGCGGGATGGAAATTCTAAGAATCCCCTCGGCCTGTGGCCGTCGGCCCAAGGCCAATGGCCTCGGGCCGAAGAAGGTTTTCCTCAGTGTCTGTGAACGACGCCTGACCGGCCTTCGCCAATGTCGGTGAAGGCATTGGTCGGCTCGCCTTCGATATCGCGGCGGGCTTTCTCGATGGCGCGGCCATCTTTACCCACATAGCCGGATTCGCGGGCATCTTTAGTATTGGCAGGTCCAGGATCGAGAGCGTCGGGTCCGTTGCTTTCGCGCGGGATCGCGTTGAAGCCAGAATTGACGCTCTCATCGGGAGTCATGGGACGGGGAGTTTTATCCATAAATCACCTCTCTAGAATGAGGTGCTGCAAAAAGTATTCTATGGAACTGGCACACAGTTCTGAAAGTTTCAAAATCTTTGGCCGACAGAGGGAAGAATTATTCTTTAGTGTTGAGGTCCTTCATAACCATGTCGAGCGACAAAGCCGTAGCGGTGCGCGCCAAGTCGTTCAACTTATCCACGTCGGCAATGCCTACGGCATTACGGGCGCCTTCTTCGACCTTCGGTCCATTCGCGCTGTCGACGAAGATCTTTTCGCCCGAGCGCGCGTCAAGCACGTAGAAATTCAAATTCGAGTTCGGATGATATTCACCTTTGCCGACCATCGAGGCCCAGCCACTGTTGTTGTTTAGATTCACAACGCTCGAGGCATAAACGACTGCATCGACTCCCAGCGCTTTAGCGAGTTCTTCGAGCGTCTCATGCTTCGTGGTCATGATCGCAAAGCTATCGAGAACTCCGGTCGGTGCAAAGAGGTCAAAGCGGTCGTTGAGAATCGCACCTTGGTGAAAGCCATGCGTTTTTTCATCGAAGAATTTTTTGTAAGCCGGGTTGTTGCGCACTTGCTCGATCGTCAGCACCTTCCAGCCGGTCTGTTTCGCAAGCTTGTTCGCTGCGTCTTCGTAAATTGGGTCGATATGTGAACTCTCCTGACGCAGATGCGGGGAAGCGCCATTTTTGTTGGTTTTAAGCGCGGCACCGACGATATCTCCGGCCGAAACGGATTTTTGCTGCTGAACTTCCAGGCCGATGATGGCGGCTTTTTTGACTTTAGCCAGTTCCTCTTTCTTTACGGTTTTGCCGGCGCAGGCGGCCAGCAACAGGACGGGGACAAAAATAAAAAGACGTTTCATGAGCTAACTCCTTGGTTGACCCGCCACCTGCGGGTTGAAATGAATCTAATTTCAACGGGATAAGGCGTCCAATGCAGGCGCCTGTTAGTGTTCCGGACAGTTCGGAAATTAATATATAAAGTATTGGAATTACTTGAATTGGCACGCGTAGCTGAGTAGAAATTGCAGCCTATGCATGATCCCCTACAAAGCGCATCACCGGCCGAATTTTTAAGCGCGGAGCTGTCTAACCGCAAGCAACGCAACGATGCTTATTCTGCCCGTGCGTTCGCCCGTGATTTGGGGCTGAGTCCTTCCCGTTTGAGCGAAGTGCTTTCAGGATCTCACGGCGTCAGCGAATCGACCGCCGACCGCATCGCCACCCGGCTGAAACTTAAACCCACGATCGCCAAATTCTGGAAAGATCTGATTCTCGCATCGAGTTCGCGCAACCAAAAGGTGCGTGAGCTCGCAGAAAAACGTGTCGTGGAATTCCGCAAGGTCGCCGGCGTTCGCCGCCTTGAAGAAGACCAGTTCCGCGTGATTTCGGATTGGTATCATGGCGCGATACTCGAACTCACCCAAGTGCGCGGCTTTCAGTCCGATGTGAAGTGGATCGCCGATAAACTGGGAATTGCCGTCGTACAAGTCGAAGGCGCGCTGTATCGCCTGAAACAGTTGGGATTGTTGCGCACCGAAGCTAATGGGCGGTTGGTCGCTTGTCTCGAAGCGTTTAACGCGTTTAGTGAAATGCCATCCGGCGCGATCCGCAAGTTTCACCGCCAGATTTTGACGATGCATCTCGAATCGCTGCTCGAAGATCCCATGCCCGACCGCGAAGCCGTGTCGATGATCTTGGCCATTCCCAGAGCGCGCATGCCTGAGTTCCAACAAGAGATGAAGGCCTTCGTGACTCAGTTCTGGCAAAAGGTTGAAAATGACGAGAAGGATGATTTGTATTCTCTAAGTGTCCAGCTGTGTCCCGTGCGAAATCGCCGAGGCAGGCCATGAAGTCTCTCGCCGTTCTGTTTGCGTTTTTGATAGCGAGTGCCTCGTGGGCCGGTCCCATAATTGTCGGTAGCGGAGCGGGCGAGAGTGAATATGCGCTGCTGTTCGCTCAAGCCCAGCTGACCGACTTGCTGACCGTGTGTTCACTCAACCGCTGCTCGCTCACCCCGCCCGAATCGGCCGCTCTCGCTCAAATTCAAACCGCATCTCTGCCGCAATCCATTTTTAAAACGAATGGCGATATGGCCGGCGCGCTTTTTCGGGTCGTCGGCACACAGGTGTGGTTCAATGAAGACCAATTGTGGCTGGATCCCGCCAATACAATTGCTTACGATGTGTCACATGCCGCGGGTCTTTGGATTCAGGTCCTCGGCGGAAACTTGGATCAGCAAGTGGTCAATTCTTTGCGCTTAAAAGTGCAGTCGGCGCTCAACATGAATGTCGGTACGAACGCCACGCCGTACGCGAACGGCAGTCTTGCCGTCGTTTTCTGGAGCCACTCGGCCTACCTACGCGATGCCGAGGCCAGCGTTTTGCCCGTCACTTCACAATTGGTTGCGCAGATTAAGGGAATGGATTCGAACTCGCTGCAGTTCTTCTCCGCCCGGTGGACCAGCGTCAATCGCACGTCTGGCGTTGTCCGCCTGGATCTCAATTTGATGTGGACCGCGCAGGGCAATCCCATGCGCGGAATCGGCACGATCATGATGCAAGTGAGCCCTGAGGGCGTGATCGATGCCACCTCAATCCATGCCCTCGTACAGCAGGAGTAAACGTTGCGTATTCTCGCCTTAGTTCTCTTACTGACCTCTGTGTCTTTCGCGCAGGCCGATGTCATCGAAACATTCAATGGTTCGACTCAACAGGAGCGCGAACTGCGCTGGATCTGGAAATATCTCGGAGACTTTGTCCGCGGTTGCGCGATCAGCAAAGAGTGCAGTTCCGCGCCCGAAATTAAAAAAGTGATCGGTGAACTCGCGGCCTATATTCCCGCCGACTATAAGCCAGCGCCCGCGCCGTGGGCGAATCAGCTGCAGTTTGTCTCTGAGACCGCGCATCCCGAAATTTTTCAGAGCGCCAAATCGGAAATTCACCGCGTGGCGATCACGGAGCTCAAGCGCGGAGCGGCGGTCTATATCAATACGGACCGCATGAATTTATCGCTCGAACAGTGGGTGGGATTGCTGACGCACGAAACGGTTCATCACTTGGGATATGACGACGACAGCACGCGCCTGCCGGATCGCGTAGGCGCGGCGGTCTCCGCGTTCTTTTCGGCGCATTGGGTGGAGTCGAATCTCAACGATTTTGGCCATCCCGAGCTCAAACTGATGATTTACAACAATCCTCTGCCGGGCGAGGCGGGGCGTTCTTTCTATTCGATGCCGTTGACGACCGACGATTTTGACTTGCGCCCGAATGATCGCGTGCCGCTTTGTAAGGAAGGCGACACCTTTGTCGGGGGGCAGACCGTAACGTCTCCGCTGTGGCGCGCTTCACGCATCACGGCCGAAAAGGGATTGGTCAGCATTCTTGGCGTTGGCGTGATGCACTCGACTTGCCGTGCCCCGAATGGGCAGACCTCGATCGTCGCCAGTACCCTCGTGCTCATGCTCGACTTGGTTTATAAATCGCGCATTGATCTCAGTACTGCGTGGTGGAACGAGCCTTCGACTATCAACCCGCTCACGATGGCCGGCGGTGTAAACGACGGCGCGGAAAATCTGATGGACGTCAACCGCACGTTCATCATCAAGTCGATCACTTATCCGCAAGTGGCGATCAAGCCGGGCGGACTTTGGAACGCGCAAGTCGTTGTCGAGTCGATTGACGGCGTCCCCCCTAAGACGTGCGAAATCTATTTTACCGGGGCGCAGTGGTCGTTTAACGCCTGGATGAATTTGCCGGCGGTTGAGGCCTTCGACTCGTGCAAAATCACTTCGCTTGGAAATAATCAGTGGCAGCTGGATGCCACGACGGCCATTCCCTCCAATGCGCAATCCGATCTAATGTATATTCCGCTGATTCGCTTTGCGAATGACGACGGCGACCGTTTCGCCATGCCGATCAAGCCGCAAGTCGAAGCCCTGATCAATCCGAACTTCGTGCGCCCGATGCACGTAGTGGCGTACCGCATTCTCGGTTTGCAACCGCTTTTGAAAGTTGGCCCGGCGGCCTTCATCAATTCGTACACGGTTGAACCCGAGATTCCCTTCTGGCTCGAAGTCGATCTCGCCGGCACGCAATCGGTGGTCGAAGAGTTTGCCGACTTGCAGTTGATCAGCTCTTATGGCGGCAGTATGTACTTCCGGCCTTTTAGTTCGCGCATCGATCATATGCAGGCGGTGATTTTGAAATCCGAGCATGTGCAGATTCCCGGCGGTTTGCGGCTGCGTTACCAGATGAAGATTCCAAAGACGGTCGGCGTCTTGCCGGTCGATGGGTTTAAGCTCGGCCGGATTTATGCGAAGACTTCGGATTTCACCTATGTCGAACTGAATATCGCGCGGTTGAACGAAGGCTTCATAATGGATCAAGCGGCGATCGCCGACGGCAGTGGTGCGAACAAGGCTCCGCGCGCAAAGTAGCCTGAGCCAAAATTCCACCAGCTTTCCACAAACCAATTGAGAATTGTTAGCATTGCGATACCGAATCGGTGTCGCAATGATCCTTCCACGATTGGCCCCGCGCTTGCTCTATTGGAGCGGCGATAGGGGTTTTTCCAATTCAAGGGGGAAGAATGAAGTTTACCAAAGTAATTTTGAGCGTACTTGCGATGGCTGCTTTTGTCGGCAGCACAACGGCTTCTGCAGATGACGGGGGCGAAATCGCCGGTGCCGTGATCGGCGGCATTATCGGTGGCATTATCGGTCAAGCGGGTGGACATCCCGGTTTTCCCGGCCGCCCTGGCTTTCCTGGCGGACCTGGTGGTGGTTGGGGACATCCTCCGGGCTGGCCGCATCCTGGTGGACCCGGTGGTCCTGGCTGGCCGCATCCTGGTGGACCCGGTGGTCCTGGTTGGCCTCATCCCGGTGGACCCGGCTTCCCGCCGCCTCCTCCTCCTCCTCCTCCTCCGCAAATGGATTTGTGTTCCGGCATTTATGTCGCACAAACCGGCGGCGGCGACTATGTTCAGCTGACGGAACAAGGCAACGGTTACATCAATGTAACTGCGATCTCGAGTCAGCAGGCGTTCTACGGTAGTGGAACTTGCGTGATGACGGGCCCGTTCACGGCCCAATACAATTTCCAGTTGCAGTTTGGCGGCGTGGGACATGCGAATTCGGGAACGATCTATCGCGCGAACGATGGTCGCTATTATCTGCAAGGCACGCAGGATAATGGCCCGGTTTACGTCTACGTCCGTTAATCTGATACCCTCAGTAATGTAATTTCTAATATTTTCTAAAGGGGCGCGAAATTCGCGCCCTTTTTTTTGGTTTTTGAGTAAAGCTTTTAGCTATGGCGAAACCCGTTCTGATTTTTCTCGTACTTACGTTTGCGCTTTCTTGGACGGTCCAATTTCTTACGATTCGGGCGGGCATCGGTCAAAATTCAGTGTGGGGACTCGCGGGAATGTGGTCGCCGGGTTTGATCGCTATGTTGTGCGCGCGCTTTGTGGGCGGCGGCCGGAAGGACTTAGCTCTGCGCTGGCCGAAGTGGAAGTATCTCGGCTTCGCTTACATCATCCCGGCTTGGGTGGCACTCGTGTCGGTAATTTTGCTCTTCACGACGCGGACGAGCGAGTTCTGGATGAATCCCGCGATTTTAGAACGTCATCATGGTCTGCGCCCTGTCTTGCTGATCGCCTTGGTCTATGCACCAACGATAGGGATGTTGATTCCGATTTTCGCAGGTCTTGGCGAAGAATTAGGCTGGCGCGGATTCCTGCAAACGCATTTGTCTGCCTTGCCGCCAGCGCGAAAGTATCTGCTGACTGGTGTGATATGGAGCGTGTGGCATTGGCCGCTGATATTGTTTACGGATTATGCCTCGTCTCCGCATCCATACGTCAGCGTCGCGCTGTTTACTTTGGGAACGGTGGGTATGTCAGTGCTACTGGGCTATTTGCGCGACCGATCGGGCTCGGTTTGGCCGGCGGCAGTGATGCATGGAAGCCACAATATGTGGGTGCTGGCGATCGCGCCGTTCTTTTACAAGACGACGGAGATGTCGCCCTATTTCGCCGGTGAGGCGGGCGTGTTTTGTACCTTGATCTATGTAGCGCTTGCGATCTACATTGTTCGTTTAGTGGGGAGAGAATCATGACGACGATTGCAGCCATCGTGCTCGCATTGACTCAAGCTTTTACGGCGCGCCAAGATGTAGGACTCATTCGCGGCGCAGGCATCGTGGTAATGCAAGACGGGGAAATTCAGACAATGCACTTGGGCGATGCCGCTAACGATCATTCGCGGTTCGAATTGGGTTCGATCAGTAAATCGTTCGCGGGCGTCGCGTTGGCGATGGCGGTGAATGACCGGCTGGTGGACCTGGACAAGCCAATTTCGGAGTACGTACCCGAATTGAGCGGAACGTTTGTCGGCACGGTAACGGCGCGCGAGTTGGCCACGCATTCGGCGGGATTGGGCATGAGTTATATGTCGCCGGCGGGCGTGCAGACGGATCACGATTCGGAAGCGGACTTGATCGCGTTTTTGCGCGGGTATCAGCAAGTGTATCCTTTGGGGCAGCGGCAATACTCGAATTTGGGGTTTCACACTTTGGCTCTGGTGCTGAGCCGCGTGCGTGGGAAGCCTTATTCTTCACTGGTGCGCGAGGAGATTTTGCAGCCATTGGGCATGGGGGAGACGGATTTTATTACGTCTGCCGTGCGGCCGACGTTACTGTTGCAAGGATATGCAGTGACATTGGATCCGTGGACGTACGATTGGTTCAGCGATTTGGCGTGTGGCGCGGGCGGGGTTTACTCGGACATTTTTGATATGACTAAATACCTTGTGGCCAATTCGCATCCGGATGAATCGCCATTGGGCCAGGCGATGGCGTTGTCGCATGTCGAAGGATTGGGTTGGGACAGCCATCCGGGTGAAACGCCGGTGTGGAAGAACGGCGCGATGGTGGCGGGTTTCTCAACGTACATGGGATTCGATCCCGCGAGCGGTTCAGGTACTGTGGTATTGACCAATGTTTTGGATCTGACGGTGACGATGGGATTAGGTCAGATTGCGATGGGTGGTCAGGACGACTCGTTGCCGGCGGAGGCCTTCACATCGTTTAGTGTGGACACGTTGGTGGCGTTTGATGGCGGCAAGTATGTTTCGGCCGATGGGCGCTTGGGTTTGAATTTCCATGCGATGCCCGGCGGGTTTTTGAAAATCGATGAAGTCACTGATGGGGTGCCGCTGCCGGTGCGGTTATTAAATTATCGGGCGGGCGTCGCGCTGGTGAATAATGGGCCTGGGATTGATGACATCGTAGTGTATGACGTGAAGTCTCCGGCCAAGCTGACGTATAAGGAATTTATGAATCAGTGGGATGAGAAGGGTCAGCCGGTTTTCCAGGATATTTTGTTTACTCGGCAATGAAGAAGGCGGGTCGGTAGTTTTGCTGGCATCGGGGCGGCTCAAGTTGAAATTCTCCCTCCAAAAAATAAAAATCTCCCTCGCAATTACCCTCTGACCGCCAGGAGGGCGGTCAGAAAGGCCCTCGCATGGACGGACCATCTCCGCGCCAAGAAGATCGGCACTCCTCGAAGACGTGAACGTCGCGCCACGGAAATTTAAATTTTCAAAGATCGTGCGAAACCATAAACTCTGCCCGGGCAGAGTTCAAGTCCTAGCCCTCACTCGGAATCATACAAAAAATATTTATTTGTTTTCTACGCGTGATGTGATTTAATGTCCCACCTTCAAAAGGAGAAATCGCGATGACCACTAGACAAGCTCTCATTCACAAGCGGGCGAAGGATCTCAGCAAACGGTATCGCCGGACAGAATGGGAAATCGTCGAGGTGCTCCAGGAAGTTCAGGAGACAAAATTGTATTTGGTGTTGGAGTTGCGAAGTCTATTTGATTACGCAGTTGAGATTTTAGAGCTGGATGATGCTGTGGCTTACTCATTTATTAATGTGGCGCGAAAGGCTAGGAACTTTCCTCAGCTTCAACGTGCATTGAAAGATCAGAAGTTATCCGTCACCAAGGCGGCTCGCATTGCGGCGACACTGGCGCCGGACAATGCGAAGGGATTGGTCGAATTTGCTGTGACTCATTCGAAACGCGAAATTGAACGGGAGATCGCACGCATTAATCCAAAAGCGGCCGGTAAGAATTCGGTAAAGCAACTTTCTGAAGACTATGTTCAGGTCACAATCACCATGCGCCGCTCAGCGCACGAAAAAATGAAGCGGGCCGAAGACATTCACGGCTTGTCGGCGGGAGAGACGGCGGATCGCGTTTACGGCGAGCACTTGGAGCGCAACGATCCGGTTCTTAAAGCAAAACGGGCGTTAGGTCGAAAGGCTCTGAGGGAAGAGTCCGCGACAGCGCCTTCAGAACTCTGCCCGGGCAGAGTGGGCCGGCTCAAGTCAGCCGAACAACACGCCGTAAATGCGCGTGATGAAGGGCAATGCACAATCATAGATTCGCGTGGGAAACGATGCCCTGAACGGCGATGGCTGGATATTCATCATATCATTGAGCGAAGTAGGGGAGGGACGAACGATCCTGCGAACCTAACGACTCTTTGCCGTGTTCATCATCAGGCCCACCACGCAGGTCCGGGCGGATGATCGCAGGCCGTCCTGCGCACAGCGCCTGTGGCCTAGTTCCGGCAACGATTCGCAGAAATCCGCGAATCAAAGTCGCCGAAATTAGACTCGGGCACAAAGATCATCACGGAGTTCGGAGCCACTTTCAGTCCTGCGAAGTGAATGCCAGTGCCATCGCTCGACGCATGCTCAAATCCATTCAACAAATTCTTCCAGCCCACGCCATGGGTATCCACCTGCATATCCGGAATCGCGCGCTCGCTCCAACCGGTATTGATTACGACCAGCGCTTCTTGACCGCCGACCAGATCATTGCGTGTGAACGCCAAGATTCCTTCATTGCTCGACTGCTCGACCCAGCGGAACTTGGTCACGCCGTATTTCAACGCCTGACACGACCGGCGCATGTTCAAAAATGTCCGTGCGGCGCGATACAAGCGGTGATCGCGGCTGATATACGGATCCGAGTTATCGCCCGCGCCCCGCGCCGCCGGCAGGCCGATGTACGCCAACTTATCAATCTCCGGAACTGTCGATCCGAGCCGAGTCATTCCGCCCAAAAACATATCTTGGCGGGACAAAGCGTCCGTCCAACCGTCGGAACATTTGTGCTGAACATCAGACAAAGCGCCGCCGACATTTATCGAATCCCAATGGCAATTGCCGTTGAATCCTTGTTCTTGCCCGTAATAAATAATCGGCGTTTCTTCCGCGACCGCGAGATAGCCGATGCCGAGGATCGATTTGTCTATCGAATTCAAAGAATGCGAGGCAAACCGTGGCCAGTCGTGAATCTCGAGCTGATTCCAGGCCAACCGGATATCGTTCTGCGATGCAATGTCACTCATATACTGACTCTGAAATTGTGCCTGCAGCGCAGCCGGCGGCCGAACGTTTTGCAAAACATCGACAGCGGTTCCGCCATGCGCGAAATCGAAGGCGGCGGTCAATCCCGGATAAGGCGCCACGCTATTGGCCTGGTACGTCGGTTTCAGATCCCACAATCGATGTGTCAGAGTTTCCGGTACATTGCCATGATCATCGGGATTCGCCGGATTGCTGAACATCTTGCCGACGCGGCGGCCGATCCAATCGCTGGGACCCGCGATTTCGCCGATAATATAAAAGTTCGACTTGCCCACCGAGCGCGCATATTCGCGCGCCTGAGTGCTGAAATACGCCACGAAATCTTCGCTCACGTGTTTAGCGGCGTCCAAACGCATGCCATCGACGTCGGCGTACGCAATCCAGTATTTATAGAGATTGGTGAAGATCTCCTGAAAGTCCTGGTTGCGCGTGTCGAAATCAAACATGCCGTCGACGAAGTCGCCATACACTGCAGCCGGCCCCGTGCCCTGCATATCGGCAGTCGAGTTCGCGCCACAACGGTTGAAGAAATACTGGCTTTTCAACGGAGCGAAGAACGCCGGCGAAAAATTCAACTGGCCTTGGGCCGGAGAGCCGCCGGCTTCTCCAGACCAATTTTTGCCGTCGAGATCCGCGGCACATACCAAATGATTCGGAGCCTTTCCGTAGACTGTGGCCGAATCACACATATGATTGATCACGACATCCATAATCACGTACATGCCGCGGCGGTGCGCTTCCTGAACCAGGCGCCGGTACTCTTCATTTGTGCCGAAGGACGGATCGATTTGCGTCGGGTCCGTCGTGCAGTACCCATGAAACGAGCCACTGTGTTTCAATACAGGCGTGAGCCATAAAGTGGTGACGCCGAGATCTTGGAGATAATCCAGCCGGTCTTCGATGCCCTTCAAATCGCCGCCGTGATGAAAGTCAAAAATCGAACGCAAATCGCCGCGCCTTTGCGCACTTTCGATGTTCACTAGATTGTTGGATGGGTCGCCGTCGTTGAAGCGATCGACTTGAATCAAGTAGATAGCCTGCTCGCCCCAAAAGCCGGGCGAGGCCATACGTTTTCCCGAATATCCCTGTTGCGCCGCCTGCACCCGCGCCGCCGCCCAGGTTTTCACCCGGGGAATACCGTCCACTCCCGCATCGGGGGTTTGGGCAAAGGCCATCGACGAAGCGGCTAAGACTAAAATGAAAAGTGAGCGCATATGGCCGTAAACTGCAAAACGATGGCCTCCGAGTCGAGCCTAAAACGCAATCCGGGAGGTTTTTACCTGGCACCTGTCTACCCAAAAACGGCTCTCCCACCATATTTGAAATGGGCCCTTGAAAAACGCGCCTTTGCGGGCCCACTCATTGCTCATTCCTCATTTCAAATCTACGGGAGATAGTCGATGAAACTGACCCACCTGGCAGCCTTTGGATTCCTGCTTTCAATGAGTGCATACGCTGCGCGCATGGACTTGGAAGCGTCTGGCACCCTCGATGTCAGCCATGTCCCCCAAGAGCAATGGTATAACCTCGCGCAGAAGGAAATTCACGGCAATGGCCCGATTCTCGGCATTCCCGGAGGCGTGAAGCATGCGCCGCCGCTGAATCAATTGAGCGGGGAAGACTGTTGGTCATTCGCGCTCGCCGAAAAAATCCAAACGTTTCTCTATGTGCATAAAGAGCGTGGAACCAACCCCGTCTTGAAAATTGGTCCCGATTATCTCGAATTCTGGCATATCTACGATCAGATTGTGAATCATCTCTATGACTACCAAGAGGCTGTCGGCGAAGTGCAAACTGTCGCCAAGCGCCGCAAGGCGACGCCTGAAGACTTGATCGCCGAAATCAAAAAATCATTTAAGCTCGACAAGAGCTCCTCGCCGCCGCGCAAAGCCCGCAAGAGCAAAGCTCTCGACACGGTCACGAATCTCTTCCAACCCGATGTGGGCAATCTGGCTTCGACCGCAATCGACGAGATCGAGAAGTACGGCATCGCCCCCTATAAAGTCGTGAAGACCAAAGTGAAAACTGACGAACAAGAAAATCAACTCGAAGCCGAGATTGCCAATGTGACCGGCCAAATTATTCTTGATGCCATCGACAACAAAACGCCGCTGTCCACATATGCGGAAGACGAAAGCGGCAAGGTCAACGAACCACTGTATCAGCTGCTCAAGACGCACCTCGAACCGATCTTCAAGGCGAAGCTGATTCGTCCGACCGATACCTGGGTTCACGATGGCAAGACGTATTCACCCCATTCTCTCTATGGCATCATCAAGCACTTCGGCCTCGATTACAAAAAAGACTTCCGAGCCTTGGTCGCGACTCCCGCGACCCATGCGCAAGCGCTGAAAGCCATTGCCATTGCCCTGTTGACCGATGACCAGCCTGTGCCGATCGGGATCACACTCCTGAGCGATGAAGTGAATGCCGACAAAAAGACCAACCGCGATTTCGCTGAAGCCACAGGCCTGTTCACCGAAACCGTCTGCCCGCGTGGCGGCTGTGTGGAGAACGAGGGCGGCCACGAGATCGTGGTGGTAAACTTTTTGGGCACGACGTCAGATGGCCAGCCGCTTCCCAAGGGGATCCGCGCGAAGGATGAAATCGCCATGCTGCAAGACGGCCGTCTAAAAGTGACGGAACTGATTATCGAAAATAGCTGGGGGTTCTTCGGCGGAACGGATGTAAACGGCAACCCGCCGCCTGAAAACCAAAAGAAGCATGGCGGCTACTATATCCTCACGTCGGATTACTTGCTTAACAGCGGTTCTAAAGAAATCAACGACATGTGGGACTTCGTTTTGCCTAACAGCGTCGCCGACCAATTCCCTCACCTCAAGAAATCGGAATAGACTAATTCTCTAAATCGCGACATGCTCATTTTTCTTGAGGAGGAAAAATGAGCGACGTCGTTACATTCTACTACAATCCCATGTCCCGCGCGCGGATGGCACACTGGATGCTCGAAGAAGTGCAAGCGCCTTACGAGATCAAACTGATCGACTTCGGCAAGCGCGAGCATAAGTCTCCCGAATTTTTGAAAATCAATCCCATGGGAAAGCTTCCCGCGATCAAGCACAAAGGCGTCGTGATCACCGAGACGCCGGCCATCTGCGCCTATCTCGCCGATGCCTTCCCGAAGGCCGGACTGGCCCCGAAGGTCGACGATCCGAAGCGCGGCTCGTATTTGCGTTGGATGTTTTTTACATCCGCGTGTTTTGAGCCGGCGATTATTGACCGCATGTTGTCGCGTCCCCTGGGCGACCGTCCCACGGCTCTTAGCTATGGCTCTTACGAAGACACGATGAAGACCACCGAAGAGGCTCTCACGCCGGGGCCGTTCCTTTGCGGTGACACGTTCACGACTGCGGATCTTTATCTTTCGAGCGCGATTGGTTTCGGCCAAATGACGAAGTCAATGGTGCTGACACCGACGATGCAGAAGTACATGGACCGCTGTTTCGATCGTCCGGGCCACAAACGCTTTATGGATAAAACGAAGCCCTATTTGCCGGCGTAGGCCTTATTCAGACGCTCAATATCGCCCTGGCTGAGACGTTGGCTCGGAGAGATTAACTTGTCTTTCACGATGGGATCCATCGTGGATTGCCCGTTCTTCGCGAACATCCACGGCGGATACATCATGATCGATTGGAAGTCGAACTCGCCGAGTCCGCTCACGCCCATAAATTCCTTTGGCAATTTTTCGAAGTTGTCGACGTAGCGTTCGTCGATATTTTCAGAATGCACGAGGATGTAGTTATCGCGGTCCAAGCGGTTCTGCTCGTGTACAAATCCCAGCGCGTGCAAGATTTCGTGCGCGATCTCCGGCGCCTGGCAATCGCCCGAAATCCAAATCGGTTGCTTGCCGACCATGCGGCCGACGTACGATAGACAATCTTTGTCGCCCACTTGAAACACGATCGCATCGTCTTCGCCGTTGTACGGCGTGAGATGAATGGCCGTTCCGTCGAACATTGCGATTGCGGCTTGAATGCGTTCAGGGTTCGGAACATCCGGCTGAATGTGATAGGGAACATGCCCCTTCGGCCAAAGTTTCACCGGACTGATTTGAACCAGTCCCTCATCCGGAACATCGGGGTGTGTCGGCACGCCTACTACCACATCGCCTTGCACGACCATCAGGCCGTTTTGCAGCTTGTAATGCAGCACCGGCTTGCGGTGTGGCTTTTGCGGATCGGTGACGATTTCCGGTTCTTCAGGTTGTGACGGTTGAACTTGCGGCTCAACTTGGGCGTGAGGCTGTTGCGGCTCACTCGGATGAACTTGCGGTGCGGGAGCCGGTGCGCGGCGCTCTTGATGCGCCTGAGGCGGTGTTTGCTCGCGATTCGCGAAGAAGAACCAAACCGCAAGCCAAAAAATAATTATTCCGATAAATGCGCGCTTCATATTTTAAAAACTGTACATCGCGTTCATCGTGTTTGTCCCGGTGGTTGGATCAACGCCGGGGAAGAAACGCCAAGAGTCGGCGGTCTTAGCCGGATGGTGGAGAGCCACTGCGGATTTTCCAAACACATAGCCCATGGCGATGCCGATCGGGTAATCCGACGCCCAGTGCACGCCGACATTGATCATGCCGAGGCCCAAAGCCGTAAGCCATACGGCTTCCAATGGATACGTGAACGCATTGTATTCGGGATATTCTTGTTGGAAGACCGTAAACATCACGGTCGCCGTCATAATATGGCCGCTGGCCATCGCATCATACTTCGAAGTGTTGTTCTGATAGGCTTTCAGGTTTGGCAATGGACGAAATGTTCCGCGGTCCGAGGTGCGCGCGGAAGGACTTTCACGCCCGGCAATATGCTTGAGCAGTTGATCGAAGATCGCAGCGGTGAGCAGGCCGTTCGCCATCTCCTCGCCGGTGTTGTAGATATGCGAATTGCCGCCGAGATACCCGCCGCCCATCATTCCGACGGACGACATAATGGGAATCACGCCGTCGCCCAGAAAGTAAAGCCATCCCGCCGAGTCTTTGGGGCCCGCGAACAGAGTCGTGCCGTTCGACGACATCCAAGCCGTGTAGTTCACATTGTTGCCGAGGCCCGTGTCGCGCCCGTTGGCTTGCACGCTGCTCAAAATTTCGGGATCGTAATGATAGAGAACGGCGGTCGAACCAAGGACAAGCGCCCAATCGGGCAGAGCGTCCTTATTGAAAATCGTCTTGAGTCCCAGCCATGAGGTGTCGGGAATATCGGTGACGATTTTATAAACCGGGACGTACTCGCCATCGGCTGCAAACGCAAATTGACTGAACAAAAGAATAAAAACGGCGCAGAGCTGCTTTTTCATGAGAAGCCTGACTATGACGGATTCGGCGGACTCTGTACAGCGCTTTTCCTCGCCGGATTAGAGGTACGTCCACAGCATCACAGCGGCGACCGTGCAGCTCGTACAAAAGCAAAAGAGCGAGAATATCAGGTACCCGATCCGCGGCTGCTCACCCTTTTGGACGGCCTTGACCAAGTGATAGAGCGCGGCCACGTTCAGCAGCACCGGGAAAAGGAGCGAAAAGATCGAAGAATAGTAAAAGCGCTGCCAGTGCGGCGAAGGTTCAGTCGAGGGCGCGGGAGCCTGATGCTCTTTTGCAAAGTCGGCCAGCAGCTGGCGGGCGCGCACCTCGTCTTCGTCGTCGACAAGAATGTCAAAGCCATCAAAGAACATCGAGTAGCCGTCGAGCGCGAGGTCGGTCGTGTTCTCGGTGACCTTGCGGCTCATATCGCGGGGAGGAGTTACAACCTCAATGCCCTCGGACTTAAGGCGGGCAATCATCGCATCGCGTTCGATCATACTCTGAGCGGAAACGACCTTTTTCATTACCACCTCTTTGGACTAGAACTACCTTAGACGACCCCCGCTGAATTGTCATTCGCGCGCCTCCCGGCGAACCTAAAGGGAGGGGGACCTATGCGTTTTTACACGGTCGGTTTAATTTCGTTATGGATTACAGCCTGCGTGAGCGCGCCTTACACCAAGCGGCAGCCGGCGGGAAACCCCGATGACATTCATATCGTCGCGACGACCGATGTCCACGGCTACTTGCTCGAACAAAAGGCCGCCGACGGTTCGAGTTTTGGCGGCATCGACACATTTTCGGGAATGCTGCAAATCGCGCGGCAGGTGGATCCAGAAACTTTGCTCGTCGACTCCGGCGATTTGTATGAAGGCACGATTTTGTCGAACACCTCGGAAGGCTCGGCCGTCGTTACGTGGATGAATTATGCCGGCTACAACGCCACCGCGATCGGCAACCACGATTTCGATTTCGGACCGGGCGGAGGACATAGCCAGGTGCTGCATGCTGGTGAAGATCCGCTTGGCGTTTTAAAGGCGAGGATCAAACAAGCACAATTTAGTTTTCTCAGCGCCAATATCTGTTCGATTGACGAAGATCCGGGACAGTGCGCGGACATCAAGACCTTTAAGCCGGCGTCGTTCACGCGTCCGTGGGAGATGAAAATCGTCCACGGCGTGAAGGTGGCGCTGCTCGGGCTGACGACACCTAATACGCCGAATTCAACACTTCCCACGAATGTCGCGAGATTGCGGTTCATGCCACTGGGCGAGTCGCTCGCGCGCTTTGTGGCGGAAGCTAAGGCCAACGGCGCCGACACGGTCATCGTGATCGCGCATGAAGGGACCATGTGCCCGAATCAGCAGTGCAATTTGAAAGATCCGCTGTTTAAAATGGTCGACGACTTATCAAGTGATCTCAGGAAAATGGTCGGCGTGGTTTTGGCCGGCCACACGCACAATCTCGTGAACGTGGTGAACAACGGTGTGCGCTTTATGATCGACGGCAGTTACAATCACGTCTTCGGTTATATTACGCTCGTAAGAGACAAGGATGGATACTTCACGGCGATTGCCGGTGATTCCGTCCCCATCAACGCCAGCAAGCCTTTCCTCGGCGAGACGGTCACGCCCGATGCCGCCGCCATTCAAAAGCTCGGCGATGCCGTCACCAAAGCGGAAGGCAAATCCAACGAAGTTGTCGGCAAGCTGGCCTCACCGCTTTCGTACGTGATAAACGGCGGCGAATCGTCGCTTGGCGATTTCGTATCAGACGCCATTCGTTTGTGTTTACAGGCGTCCTGCGCGCCGTCAGCGGCTCTCGACATCGCCTTTATGAACGGCACGGGCCTGCGGATTAAGAATATTGCGAAGGGCGATGTGACGTACGGACAGATCTTCACGCTTCTGCCGTTCGACAATGCGATCGCTACGGTCACGATGACGGGCAGACAGGTGCACGATCTTGTCGTTAGTTGGTTCAACTACAATCATGGCAACATGAACGACTTAAGTGGGTTGCACATTGACTTCACGCCCACGCAAACCCAGCCGCGCGAAATGAAAAATTCAGTGGGTGAGACCGAAACTCTGCAAGACCCCATCCGGACGATTGAGTTGGCCGACGGTACGCCACTAGATGAATCAAAAACGTATCGCGTAGGTATGGCAGACTTTTTAGCTCAAGGTGGAAGCGGATCGGCGTTTGTGATGAAGGGGATCAAACCGGCGCCGGTCTTTCATCAAGACCGGCAGGTGAGAGAGGCTGTGTTAGATTATTTGCACGCGCACTTGCAGTCGCCGCTCGATTACAGTGTCGTCGGCGGCAACCGCTTGCATTCGCGTTAGTTGTCTGAGGCTTTCTTTTTGCCTTTGCTCTTGCCGCCAAAGCCGCCGCCGCCGTGGAATCCGTCTTGCGCCACAACGACAACCGGCTGTTTCACGATTTGATCAGCATCTTCCAGAATCTGAGCTTGGAAATCGACCAAATCTTTAATTAATTCATCCGCGTGATCGATACGTGCTGGCGCGCGCTGGCCACCGAACATATTGAACACGGCGGTGATCACGTCATCATTGTCGGCTTTGCCGCCGGGAAGGAAAGTTTTGATCTTATTGATCAAGACTTTGCCCTTATTAGACGCCATCTCGTACTTCGCAATCGTTGCGGCCTGATTTTGACGGGCACCGCGCGTAAAGCCCACGCCGCTGCGGCCGGAGTTCGCATTTTTCACATCCCAATCGATCGGCGCACCCTTGTCCCAGGCGGTTCCCTTAACCATCTTGCCCGTTTTCACGGTGAAGGCAGCGAGATAGGTCGCCGTGGTCATATCAATATCCCACGGATGGCTCATGGCGTGGCCTTGATCCATTTCCATCATATGGCGGAGCTGTTCCGCTGTGTAAATCGCGAGATAGTCCGTCGCGACCGTTTGGCCGTCAACGCTCAGAGCCTTTGCGCTCCAGCCCGACGAGTCGCAGTTCACAACAGCGCCGATGATGGCGTTGTAGAAAGCGAGAACCTTCGCATCGTCTGAGCCCATGAGCGGAGCCAATTCGTGGAAGTATTCGGGATAGCTAGGATCGCTCTGTTTGCCTTCGGGGCCAACACCATAACTGCGGCCCGACTTCACGTCATCTTCAACCTGCATGTGCGCAGGGATACTTTTGCCGGCTTTCGTCGTGCGAGCCGGAACCATCTTTTGATTGTCCAAGTCATGCATGTAGCCGACGTTGAAGAAATAATTTTTGGAGTCGATGCGGATCGCGACGCCGAGGCCTTTTTTAATCAGAGCCGGCTGCCAGTCGTCAAAATTGAAATCGCCAACTTGATGTTCGACGTCCATGACAGGCTTGAGCATGCTCGGCTTGTCGATGGCGGCCTTGTAGACTTCGTCGCGCATGAACTGCATGTACGTCTTGCCTTCTTTGAGCGCCAGTTTGACTTGGAATTGGTCGTAGTCCGCCGTATCCGACTGCTTGCCGGCAATATCGCGGTCAGGTGCATGATCCGTGGTAGCACATCCCGCAAGCGCAAAGCCTACGACCAAGAGTGAAGACAATAACCGTGAACGCATCCGCATCCCCTCCATGAAATATATTATGTACAGATTCTATGGATTCCGTTCGGCATGCGGCCAGACATAATTGAGTCAGTTGATGCGGAGTGCCCGGACCTTAGTCGAAGGCCGTCTAAAACCGTGTAATGACTCAGATACAACGATTGCTTTCACCTATCGCACGCATCGGGCCTACTCATTATACTTATGGATCATTTTGACGGATAAACCTCGCAAGGAGGATTTTATGCGTCGACTAGTAGTCTTAATTTCAATGTTCGTTTCGCAACTCGCGCTGGCTCAGACCGCGCCAAAACTCACTGTGCTCAATCGGGTGCAGACGGGTCAGGCTTACGGTGGCATCGCTGAACTTCTGCATGATAAAAGTGGCGCTCCTCTTTATGTCATCGCGGAACAATTGCCTGATAAGAGCCTTCAACTCGAAGTGCGCGATCACAACAATGCGATCGTGCAATCAATGCCGCTCGCGCCGCCGCCGGCCGGTGACTCTTTGCGCCCGATCCGCACCGATCTTTTGGATAACGGCGATATCGTGATGACGATGTGGGTAGGTGACCCCAATGGAAACGGCGCGCACTTGGTGTCTAACAACATCACGCAAAAGCGCGCGACGGAACTTTCGAACAGCGGCAGCTTTCCGCAGTTGATGGACCGCCTGACCCTGAACGGACGCACACTGGTGCTGGTCTCCATCGACGGGCCCTCGTCGAGTGACCCGGAGACCGTGAAAGTCATTGACGAAGCGACGGGAGCCGCGATCGCGCAACTGACTGTTCCAAGCGCCTATAGCGGTCATCTCGGCGTGGACAAAAACGGCGACTTAAAGGCAGTGATCGCCGGATCCCAACTCTTTAGCCTGATCGATGTGAAAACTTCGACGGCGACCGATTTGCCTCACACTTCGAGTCAGTCTGCCGGAGACCTTGAGCTGGTCACGGGAAAATTTATGTCGCTGACCGACGGCAAAACGCAACAGGTGTTGAAAGTCAGCGATTTGATCAACAATCAAGTCAAACCGGTGATGACAATTTCGCAGAACGCGCAAATTCTCAAACACGGGCAGTTCATCGCTGACGGTGACAAAACTTCGACGACAATCACCGATGTGACAACCGGTAAAGTGATCGCCAAAGTCGCAAAAGGCCAGGCGCGCGTCGACGATTTCGTTCAGACGGCCAACGGCGTGATTGTAGTGATGGGCGAGATTGCGAACCCAAATTCGTACATGCCGGGCACGATCCTTACGTACATCAATGCGAAGACCGGCAAGGTTTTGCGCACGATGAAGGATGGACTGCGGCAGTACGCCGCGCATCTGAACCAGGCCGGTGACACGGTTGTCGCGCTCGAGGTTGACCGCATGGCGGGTCTCTCGCAATACAATGTGGTCGATGTTGGAAACGACAGCGTGATCACATCGGGGCACGGGGCGATTCTCGGCGGCCCGGTGGTCAGTGGTAGCGGACAGCTCGTTGCTGTAGAAGCCACAGAGAACGGTCCGGTGTGCGTGTTTAACGTGCTCGATCCGAGCCTTGAGACTTGCGTAAATGATCCGCAGGTCAGCGGCAACGCGCTCTTCGGTTACAAGCCTTTGGCCGTTCGTCCAGGCCGGCTCGAGTTACCGCTCATGGGACCGATGAATCAGTTCTCGGCGCCGGTCCTTGGTTTTATCGATCTGCATATTGATTAATTTACTTGTTGTTTCCCCAACAAGGCCCCGCCGGTGAACCCGGCGGGGAGTTTCTCTAGACCTCGCCTTTAACAATCCTTTCACAATCTTTTGTTAGTCTTCACTTAACCCAACATTTCACAGGTAGTGGAGACGCCATGAATAAGAGGATATTGACTGGCGGAGCGATAGCGCTCTGTCTCATGTTCGCAGTGATCGGCATTGTCCGTTGTAGCAGCGGAAGTTCCAGTTCAAGCGGAGGCTCGACAACGACCACTACGCGCACGGTAGACGCCAACACGACCGTGTCCACGGCCGTGACAACTACATACGGCGGCATATGCAACAAACTGACCCGCGACACGAGCTCTTGCCAGTCGGCGCGCACGGCGTTGGGCTTCAGCGGCAACTGGCTGCTCTTTTCGTGCAACGTCGTTTTAGGTTTGGTCGACAGCAGCGGCAACTCCGTGTCGAGTTACTCATCGGCAACTTATGTGACCGCGACGATCACGGATTTGCCTGACTACACCAGTAATTACTACGCGACCTCGGGCACCTACTCATTCACAGCGAATAGTGCGACAGTGTCAGGCAATTTTTCGGATATGTACTCGGCGTACACGACGTCGTTTCCCGATCCTTCGTATATCGCTCAGCAGAGTATGGTCGCGAAAATTCCGATTACTCCGGACGTCAATCAGACCGACACTCAAGGTTTTGGTATGGTCGGTGTCGCTCTGAACGGAGTTTCGATTCTCGATAGCGCCGCTGCCAACACCGACAGCATCTTTGCCGAATCGGGTTCGTTCGACCAATGTCAGGGCCACCCGAACAGTCAGAATGGCGGAACGTATCACTATCATACCGAACCTTATTCGTTGTCTTACGACGACAACAACGTCATCGGCATCATGCTCGATGGATACTGGATTTACGGGCGCAAGGATCATGACGGCACCTATCCCACGGTCGGAACGAGCGGCAACGTCTTCACTTACGGCGGTCATACGGGCTCGAGTCCGTATGATGGCACCGGCAATGCCTTTCACTATCACGTGACGCTATGGACGGCGTGCTACGACGAATATCACTCGGGCGGAACAACGAATTCCTACTCTGACGATGGCGCCTCGACATGCACGCATATGAGCGGTGGCGTGACGACGGGCACATTGGTAAACGGGTACTTCCTTACAGGTCACGGAAACGGCGGCGTGTTCCGCACGATTCCCACGGGCGCGACCAACCAGACGACGACCGCGCATCGTTACTTCTACGGCACGCCGGGAACCTGCACGGGCTGTTGAGTGCGCGCGCTATCCTTCCTACTCATTCTTTTAGCAATCGGGCTGTTGAGGCCCGATTCGCGCGTTGAGCGCTCGGCATTAAGCGAACGTGCGGGTGTATTGTATCAGGGCCAATCCCTTTTTACCGGCATCGCCGTCGAACGTTATCCAACATCGGACATTTTTAAAGAATCGCAATACAAGAACGGCTTGCGCGAAGGTGAGACCCGCGAATTCGGAGTCGGCGGCAAACGCCGAGCGATTTGGTCCTATCACCAAGGCCTGAAAGACGGCCGACAGGTGGGCTGGTTTCTCGAAGGGCCTAAACGTTTCGTGCAGAATTTCACCAAGGGCGTGTTGAACGGCGAGCAAGTCGAGTGGCATCAAAACGGTGCGGTTTTTCGTCAGCAGATTTACGCTAACGGAGTCGAGACCGAGAAAAAAATATTTTACGCCGGATCCGAAATTTTCACTAACTATAAAATTCGCGAGGGCCGTCAATACGGAATCGATGGTGGCCCTTTGTGCATGGAAACCAAGCCCGAGGGGGCCAGGTGAGATTTATGAGTTTAGCCTTGTTTCTTCTATCCTGTCTGGCCAACGCGGACCGGCCCTTGCCCTTCTATGACGCGAAAGATATGACGCCGTTTTGGTCAAGCGAAGCCGAGGTGCACGCGCAGCCCGCGACGGTGGGGGCCTTCAAAGCCGTCGATCAAGAGCACGGTGAAATTTCCGAAGCCGGACTCGCACAGCAAATATCGCTGGTGAATTTCTTTTTTACCGAATGCGGGAGTCTCTGTCCGACGATGATGCATACGCTGCAACGCTTTCAGGCGCAGGAAAGCACCGAGCCCTTCACGCTCTATTCCTTTTCGGTCAAGCCCGAGCACGATCAGCCTTCGCAACTGAAAGCGTATGCGCACGCCCAGCATTTGGATTTAAAACGTTGGAAGCTCCTCACCGGAACGCGCGATGAGATCTATCGTGTTGGCCGTGAAATGTTTAAAGCCGACGGCTCGGTCGGGCCGGCTAAGCAGGCCTCGAAGTTTATTCATACGCGCAACGTCTATCTCGTCGACCGCCAGCGGCGGATTCGCGGCATTTACGACTCGGGGAGTGATGCGGCGATGCAGTTACTCGCCAGCGATATCAAACGTCTTGTGAAAGAGTAATTTTTAGAGTGGTGCCGCCCGCCTCGGGCGACAAGATGGCATCGCCGCCATAAGAGCGCGCGATCTTGCGCATAATCACAGAGCCGAGGCCCAAAGAAATGTGCCCGTCATGCGCCTGTTGTACTTTGCGCGTGGTGCGCTTGACGCCGAACTGCGCGACGTCGTCGCGCGAGGCCGGCGGACCGTCATTGGCGATTTCAATATGGAAACAGCCATTGTTTTCGTGCAAACGCACTTCAACCTTTGAGTCGGCAAAGTAAATCGCGTTGTCGAGGCCGTTGCGGATCAAACGGCGGAGGAGAATTTCTTCGCCGTAAAAATACTTCGGACCGGGGTTGGCGAAAACCGCGCGCACGTTTTCAATTTGGCCCATCGGCCGCAGCTCGCTCTCGATCAGCGAGGCCACATCGACCCGAAGGTCTTCTTTATCGTGCGGCTCCGAGACGCCCGAGATAAAGAGCAAATCCTCCACGAGACGCGAAAAATAAACCGTTTCATGAATGGACGTGTCTAGAAAGTCTTCGAAATCTCTCTCGGACATTTGCGCATGCTTGTCGCGGATGGATTCGAGAAGGCTGCGCAAAGAGGCGACGGGCGTCTTCAGGTCATGCGTCAATTCTTGCAATAAATTGAAGCGGACATTTTCCGCCTCTTTAAGTTGACGCACGAGTTTTTCGATTTCGTCGGCCATTTGATTGAACTTGCTCATCAGGGGGTTCTCGGCGTTTGGAAACCGGACCTTGAGATCGCCGGCGGCCATGCGGTCGAGCAGGCGATTCGCGTTTTTCATCGCAATGACAAATACCACGTACACGGCCACGAACGACGAAAGGAAACCCGCGGTCAGAAAAGCCACCAGAATCCAGGCTGTCACGGCTTCCGGCGTGCGACCGAAGATTACGGGGTGATGGTGTTGGATTTCATAGGAGTCTGCGCCTTCGCGGTCGGCGGCCAGCGCAATTTGATCAGGCCGCGGCGGCATCATGTTGGTCTCGAGAATATGCGACTCGTCCACGCGCAACTGCAGGTGTCCGAATTTATCGGGCACGGGATGGGGCGTACACGGCGCCTCTGTCTTAACGCCGGCCTCAAAGTCCGCCGTTTTCCATTCGGTGTCTTTTGGAAAAAAACGCGGATTGAGCTGATCGAATATTTTCAGCGCCGCTACGTGATCCAGACCCTTTTCGGTTTCGATGCGGCCCAGAATATTGCAGGCGCGCACCATTTCGGCGATCTGCAGTTGGCGCTTCTTGTACGGAATATAGTGAAACACGAGTGTGAGCCCGCACACCAGCGCGAGAAGGAACATTCCTCCCTGAAAGAAGGCATATTTAAATATGAGCGGATATTTTCTGATGAGTCTCAAATTTGTACCCGGCTCCGTAAATGGACACGATTTTCAGATGGTCGATACGATGGGTGCGCAAGGCGCGGCGAAGTTGGGAGATGTGCGCGTCGATCGTGCGATCGTAAGTATCCGCGTCTTTCTTGAGATGTTGGAGCAGGGCTTCGCGGCTTATGATTTGATTGGCGTTACTGATAAAAAAATCGAGAATCGCGAGTTTAGTCTGGCTGAGTGTAATGACATCGCCGTTGTAACGGGCTTGTCCTCGCGGAAAATCAATCTCGAGTCCTTCGATCGTGCGAGCGGATGCTGGCGCGTCACGCGTGGCCACACCATAGAGGTGAATGCGGATGCGGGTCAGGAGTTCCCGGATGCTGTATGGCTTTTTGATGTAGTCATTGGCGCCGGAATTGAGTCCCTCCAGGACTGAGTCTTCGGATCCCATCGCGGTCAACATCAATACGGGCCGTGCAAAGCCTGACTCCCGCAACTCACGGCAAAAATCCGAGCCGCGGCCGTCCGGAAGATTGAGATCGAGCAAAACCAAGTCGACCTCATGGCGTGCGAGCTGTGCTCGAGCGTCTAATAGAGTCTGTGCCCAAATGGGCTCGTGCTCCTCTGACCGAATATAGAAAAATAGGCTTTTGACGATGACCGGATCGTCTTCAACAATCAGAATTTTGGCCATCGCGAGGATCTCCCTTTTCCAGGTGACCTATTTACGGTAACTTTAGCTATGTTTAAAACGCAACGTTTGATTCTGCGCGATTACCGCCCCGACGATTGGGAGGCGGTTCACATTTACGGCTCCGTGCCGGAATTTTCGCAATATGAACTCTGGGGACCCAACTCTATCGACGACTCTAAGAACTTCGTCAATGCCATGGTCGTTCAGGCGGCGGATCAAGGGCGCTACAAGTTCGATTGCGCCGTTTGCTTGGGCACGGACGGGCGTTTGATCGGTGGTTGCGGCATTCGGCGGGAGGCGCAGCAAAGCCGCGTCGCCAATTTGGGTTGGGCGATCAATCCCGATTATCAGTGTCAAGGGTACGCCACGGAAGCCGCGCGCGAGTTGATCCGGTTTGGCTTTGAGGACCTGGGTCTAACGCTGATTTACGCCACGTGTGACGCGCGCAATGTGGCGTCGGCCCGCGTGATGGCGAAGCTCGGCTTAGAAAAAGTGGGACTTCTCAAGGGTAATATCCTGCAAAAGGGGCACCTTCGCGACACGCTCCGCTTCGAGATCACGGCGAAGTGAATCAAAACCGACACCATTGAAAAAATCTCTACCCGGCCATTTCAATAGGGCCTGAGCCGGTCCAATGCTAAATTTCAGCGGTGAATTCGGGGGGATTCCGCATGTTACTTTTGGCTTGGGCTTTAGCCTCATCGTTGGGGCATGCGGCGATCTTTGGTACGGATGACCGCCTTGCGGTTTTTCCAAATTCTCCGCTGGCGCCCGTCGCGCGCTCCACGGCCATAGCCGTTTTAAGTGCGAACTTCACCCGCAACCCCAATGGCACGATCGACCTCGACACCGATGCGATGGCCGACTTTCTCTGTGCCGACGAAAAATTCTCCACGGATCCGTCTCTGAGTTACTCGTGCACGGGATTTCTGGTGGCCCCGGATGTGCTGGTCACGGCAGGCCACTGTATGGTCAATATCGGGGAAGACCGCAATGAAACCGAGACCTATTGCCAAGCCTTTGCGTGGCTGTTCGACTATCAACCGGGAATGAACGGCGTCACGACGACCAAAGGTTTGAGCGGCGCAAATCTCTACGGCTGCAAGCAAGTTGTTTACGCGATTCACGAGGAAAAGGCTCCGTTTCGCGACTATGCCGTCGTTCAACTCGATCGGCCCGTACGCGATCGGGCCCCCTTGAAAATGGCCGGTGGCGACGTTACCGTTGGCGAAAGTGTCAGCATGATTGGATATCCGTTCGGCACACCGGCGAAATTTTCGTCACATGCACGCATTTTATTGAACGCGTCCACGGAGTCGAATTTCATCACCAATCTCGATGCCTTCGAGGGCAACAGCGGTAGTCCGGTATTTAACTCGAATCAGGAAGTAATCGGAATTCTCGTTGGCGGGACACCGGTGGAAGCGTTTCGTCAGGATCCGGTTAAGTCTTGTCAGCGCTATAACGTATGCCGCGACGACGGCACAGGCTGCGCCGTCCCTGACCAGAATACCTCTGCAATTCCTGACTTCCAAGCCACAGGTTCTATTGTACAACGGATCGCTCCAGTGTTAGGTGTGATCGCACCCTAAGAACAGGAGAGGTCATGTCGTTTGCACGTGTTACGTTGCTGATGCTGCTATTGATTAGTCAAAGTCACGCTTGGGCCTGGGGCCGGCGCGGTCATGCGCTGGTTTGCCAAGAGGCCGCATACTTAGTGGCGAATCAAGACGACAAGGCTAACTTCCTTAAAAACCATAGTTTTGACCTCGGCTACTACTGCAATGTGCCCGATGTGATTTGGAAGGAACCGCCTACCGGTGAAACCGAAACTCCTAACCATTACATCAACCACGAGGTTTTTGTGCGCGCGATCGGCGCCGACAAAGTCAGTGCCGCTCTCGCTATGGATCGCGCCACATTTGAAAAAACCTATCCTCAAGTGCCGGCCAAAAACGGCCGCATCTACTGGCGCATCCGCGAAATGAACGACGCTCTCTATTCTGTCCGCGATAAATTGATGAACAAGAATCTGAAACCCGAAGAGAAGCGTCCCTTGCAAGCGCAGTGGCTTCAGCTCGCGGGCTTTATGGGCCATTACATCGGCGATTTGTCGATGCCCTTGCATGTGACCGAAAATCACAATGGCGCGCTCACTCACCAAGACGGCATTCATTCGTTTTACGAAGACAAACTCGTCAACGAACTCTTCATGGATCACTCGTTCGAGCTCGAAGCTGAGGCGATGAAGCTCGCGCAGAAGCGTTGGGCCAAAGAACATGTAGGGCTCGCTAAAAGATCAATCGTCGACCTGATGGAAGCGATGCGCATTGAATCCGCAAAATCGGCGACACTACTTTTGAAAACCGATTTGGCTACGGGCCGCGATCTGGCGAAGGCAAAACGCGCGCACAAAAAGATGATCCTCGAAAACCTCGCCATGGGCGGCGTCTATTTGGCGGAGTTCTATCGCCGCGGCCTTGGTTTTGATTTCGACGATAATCGCTTTTTTATATTCAACGGGAAGCCAGACTACATACAGCCTGGACCTATTGGCGCCCCGGTGATGAAGGCCTCATTAAATTGATTTAATGCTGTCTCACATTAAGACAACAGTTTGATGAAAACTTCGCAAGTTTGTCTTACGGGGTTCGAGCCTCCAATGTAAATTATTGGGCATGGAGGCTACCCAATGAAAACGCTCAACCGCCTGTTCGCAATGTCCCTGATACTTGTTTTCAGTGCCGCTGCATTCGCGCAGGACCCTGAAGCTGCAAGCGACGACAGTTGGCCCAGGCAATTTAAAAGTGGCGAGAAGACTTTCACCGTCTATCAGCCCCAAGTCGAATCCTGGAAAGACAATAAGCTGGAAGAGCGGGTCGCCCTCTCCGTGCAAAATCCCGGGTCTTCAGCTCCAACATTCGGCGTGGCTTGGATCAGCGCCCGTACCGAAACTGATAAACCCAATCGCCTGGTCGGCCTCGAAGATATCAAAGTCACCAAAATCAGCTTTCCCACTGAGACGGGAAGTGAGCCGGCTTACAAAACGGTGATGGCCGATAACGCGAAAGACGTCTTAGGGACAATCTCGATGGACCGTTTGCGCGCGAGCATGGCGATCAACGCGAATGAAGCGCACCGCAAAGTCGACGTAAAGAACGATCCGCCCGAAATCATATATAGTGAGAAGCCCGCGGTGTTGGCCATGGTCGACGGCGCCGGAGTGCTCCGCGAAACGGGTACGCCCGGCCTCCTGCGGGTTATCAACACGAGCGCCCTGATTGTTTTCAATAAGGAAAAGGCCGTTTACGACATGAATGTCGCCGACAAATGGTATCAAAGCACTTCGCTCGACGGCGAATGGAAACCCGCCGGCAAGATCGAGCAAAAAACGCTCGACGGCTTGAATGCGATTAAGACCGAAGCCGGTAAAGACACTGAGAATTTCACCAACACGCCGGACATCGGTGCCGTGTACTCGAGCACCAAGCCCGCCGATCTCGTGCAGACTAAGGGCGCGCCGAACTTCGAGCCGATCAAGGGTACCGAAGTGTTGTACGTGACCAATTCGCCCGACAATATCTTCCTCTACACGGCCACTCAAGATTACTACATCACGCTTTCCGGCCGTTGGTTCAAATCGCGCTCGATCAAGGGTCCGTGGAAATTTATCGACGCCGACAAACTGCCGAAGGACTTCGCCAATATTCCCGAAGGCCACCCGAAAGGCGAAGTATTAGCGAGCGTCGCCGGCACTCCTGACGCGCAGGAAGCCGAAATCGCCAACGAAATTCCGCAGACGGCAACGGTCGACCGCAAAACGGCGACTTTGAGTGTCGAGTATGACGGAGCGCCGAAGTTTGTCGCGATCAACGGCTCATCGCTGTACTATGCGAGCAACACGCGCACACCGGTGATTCAAGTGAACGGGCAGTACTATGCGGTTGAAAACGGCGTGTGGTTCAAAGCTGATGCGCCGGCAGGTCCGTGGGTTGTCACGAGCGAAGTGCCGCAAGTCATTTATACGATTCCGCCGTCGGCGCCGGTTTACTACGTGACCTACGCGTATGTGTATGGCTCGGATCCTGACTACGTGTACGTCGGTTATTTGCCGGGCTATCTCGGCTCATACGTCGCTCCGAGCGGCGTCGTGGTTTACGGAACGGGCTACTATTACCGCCCGTGGGTCTCGCATGTGTGGATCGGTTGCCCGTACACGTACGGTTTCGGATTCGCGTGGGGCATGGGCTTCGGATGGACGTTCCGTTCGGCATTCTACGGTGCACCGGTTTACCATCCGTGGTGGGGCCCGTGGCATCACTATGGTTACGAGCGCCCGTGGGGCGAGCGCCATGTGACGGTCAACCACATCAATGTTTATAACAGCTGGAATCGGTCGGTGATCCGCCAGTCGAGCATTCACCCATTTCACCCGGTGATGCATGTGCCGAGTGCGATCCGCAACCGCCCGGTGGAGACGGTGAATGGCCGCGGCATGGGCACGACTCATATGCCAGTCACGCATCCGACCAATATGCATAACAACGTTTATGCGGATCATGCCGGCAATGTTTATCGCCACGATCCCAACCAGGGTTGGCAGCATTATCAAGGCACCAATAAGTGGGAGCCGGTGAAGAGTTCACCCGTTAACGTGAGTCATGAACCAGTGCATATCCCGCAGCAGCTCGACCGCGAGAAGTTTGCACGCGAGCGCGGAGCGCAGAATGTGCAGCGTTTCGGAGTGCCCCGCATGGGCAATGGCGGCGGACATGTGTCCATGCCACGTTCGGTGCATGTGCCGAGCGTCGGATCTTCGGGGCACAGGTCTGCGGGCGGCAGCATTTCGCATAGTCATCGGTAATCAATTGCGTGCGGAAACCCTTTGTATAAAGGGCTTTCCGCGCGCTGGCCACCATGTCTTTTCCACAAATTCTCAGTTCACCCTGGCTCAGATTCTTTACATGTGTTAACCCAAAGTCGTTATAAACAATGGGAACTAATTGCGAATCACTCGTAAAATATCACTGGTTCTGATTTTTTTTGCGTTGGCGACCGTGTCGGCACAGGCGCTCGCGGCGCCCGTTATTTATGACGCCCGTGAATGTGACGTGAATCTCACCCCCAAAGGTTTTGCGAAACTAATTTCCGATGCGCCGTCGCGTAGGTCACTTGGCGAGGCCGGAACCTTTGTACCCGGTGAGTCTTCTGCAAAACTTCTTGATGTGGAAGGCAAAGACAAACGCGCGCTCAGCGAAGCTATTATTAACCGGTTGAACTTTCGCGCAGATCAGAAAACGAGCCCCTACCTGCAGCCTGTGCTTGAAACCGCCTTAAAACTCGCCTCGCAGATGGAGGCGGTGTTTAGCATTTCTTCTTGGGTCATGCCGGATACGGGTTTACGTACGATTCGCATGAGCCTTGATATGTCGGGTGACTCCGACGGGCGTTTACAAGTCATTCGTTTGCCGAACATGGATATTCGCAACGGCGCTCTCGCTCGCCGCATAGACATTGACCTTTCACCGGAGCGCTTGACCGTACTCACGGGGAGTGCGCAAGCTCTTCGCGGACAGGATACTCTGATTGTGAGTGAGCCGGCTTCGCATAGCCGCGGCCTTGAGATCAATTTGCGCGATCCTCAACATCCCGTATTCGACGCCGGTATAGCGCCCGTCGAGCAATTTATAGGGGCAGACTCGCATCCGCAGTTGAGCGGGCTGCTTACCTTTGGCGGAGACTTGTTGCATGGAGTTTTACCAAAAGCGCAGGATCTACGCTTCCGAACTGATGACCAAATCAAAGCTGTGGACTACGGGAGCGGCTGGCAGGTTCCTCATTAAAGGCATGTGACAGCTCCGCCAAAGCCGAGCTGTCACATCAAAGTGCTTACTTACACTCAAAACCGGGGTCTTGATCGTAAAGACCCATCGTGCCTTTGTTGGTCATGAACGTGCATGGACCGCTGTTGCCGTCCCACACGGCGTAGCCTTGGGTCAGGCTATTCGGGTCAAACGTGATCGTGTTCTCTTGATCTTGATAGATTTCCGAACGGCCGAAATCCAACACGATTTGATTGCCCTGGCGGGAAATGTAAACCGTCGATTGCGGGCGCCAGCTGTACGGACTCGAAGCATCACACGGACGCGAAGCATATTGGAAGGTCGCGGCCGTGCCTTGCGAAAGATCCGAGGTCCCGAAGTCGATTAATACACCCTCAAGGCCCTGCGCCGAGCAAAACGCATAGTGCGCTTGGCTCAAGCTAGACGCAGGGATGGCCTGGATCGATGCGGGATCACTTCCGCGGCTCGGCGGAACCGGGATCGGAGTGTTAGTTTGGCCCGGAGCCGGCGAGCAATTCGTCGCCGTAAACGTGCCGTTGACGCTCGAGTTGCCGTCGACCGAAGCCACGGCGCCCGTGATGGTCGTTCCATCGTCAGTTTTGATATTGATCGTGCTGTTGCCGTTCATCGTCGTCTGCGCGCCGCTGGCGTCGACGAAGTAGAACTGAACCGTTGCATCCGGCCACGTGAAGGTGCCGGGATGTGCGGGGGCGGTCACGGTAATGCCGCTCATGCTGGCGCTTATTCCGCAGGTGGTTTTACCGAGATCAATCCAATATTGATATTTACCGTTGGCGTCGAGTTCGACGTGGTATGTGCCGGCCGAGAAGTCGCCGGGCTGGCCGTTTACGGCGCCGGTCGCGGCTTTATCGCTCGGTTTGGGGAGGGCGGGGGAGCTGGGGGACGAGTCACTGTGCGAGCAGCCCATCAAAGCGGCGGCCGCGAAAGTCAAAACTGCCAATGAGAATTTCATCAGAAAAATCCTTTCCGAATTGTTGAGCTAAAAAACTAACGTTGCCGATTTTGTTTTGCAAGCGTGGCCGAACTTGGCCGAACAATCTTAAATCTTATTAAATGGAATAGCGTACCCACACATTAGGTTCGCGATAGACGCCCACGGAAGAGGGGAGATCGACATCCAGCGGCGCAAGGCCCTGCGGAAACGAGTAGAGGCCTGAGGCTGTGAAGGTATGGCCCGTCCACTGCTGCCAGCGCGCCAGTGAGGCCTTCACCACGACCGACTCGCGGCAGATATTTAAAATCTCGGCCCCCAGCCGGGCATGAAGGCGCAGCCAGGGATCGTGAAGCGCGCCGTCCTCGCGGCGCAACTGAATGTAATCGGCAAAAGACATTTCGGGGAATTGATCTTTTTCGGTTGGGCGTACGGGGCCAATCATGGCCTTCAGGCCATTGGCCCTCGCGACTTCCTTTCCTTTCTGGAGCAAGGCTTCGGCCAGGCCCTGGCCGCGATGGGCGGGATCGACATTCGCAGCCAGGAGGCATAGACAATTCATTTGGCTATTGCCGAAGAATGTTTCCATCGCCCACGTCCATCCACGATCGGAGAGTTCGCGGGCTTCGCGATCCGCTTCGATCAAGACGCCACTCGCGTAAGTGACGAGTTCGCCGTTGTGGCGAATGCCCCACAAGGGCATGCGCCGGCGCAGTTCTTCAAGCGACATGCGCGCTTGGCGCGGCGGCTCACCCGGCAGATCGCTTTCTTCGAGAATAAAATTTGGCCACACCATCTTCATAAGACGAGTGGTCTCGGCGCTCATTTTAAGGCCGAGGTCCCAGGTGTAGCCGTCTGGGAGTTTCATTTCTTGCGCATCGGAACGGTCACGTTGCACGCATCAATGTGACCGGCTTGATAGTGAAACCAATCTTCCATGCGGTTGCGGCGCGCTTGGATCAATTTTTCCCATAACGGCGTGTCGGTGCGCAGAACTTCGTAGTTCACGCGCTCTTTTTCGGGAAGGTCGCTCGCCAAGTGCAGGCCCTTGATTGGAATCTGCTGCTCCGGTTTTTCATAAAACCCGAGCGCGCCATGCCCGCGCGGGAGGCTCGACAAAAATTCCATTCCGTCGATCACGCGGCCGACGAGCGTCGTATTGCGGTCAAGGTGGCGCGGCGCTTGGCCGATCACGGCGTAAAGTTCAGGGCCTCCGCCGCTGTCCGCAGCCACATCGCGGCCTACGCCGACGGTGCCGTAACAGTGGAGCATCCACATCTTTCCCTGCTTGGGATCGCGGCCGACGGGAAAGCCAAAAGTGAAACCCGTTTCGGGGGCATAGACATCTTTATCGGGAAGCTTCTTGAACGGAATCGCCGGCGATTGCTTGAAGTCAAACTCGGCGGGCAAAGTTTCTTTTGCGTTCTTAATCTTGCGCTTTTTGTCAGGCTTTCCGGCATTCGGATCGGCCCACTGCACGACGTAATTATCTTGCACGCGCACGATGGCGAGTCCGTCCCAGTATTTTTCTATGGCCAGCGCTTTGATGTTGGCGACATGGTTGGGCGCGAAATCCGGTGCTAATTCGATAATCACGCGGCCCGCCGGGAGGTCGAGGTACAGCGTGTTCTCGGCCCGCAGCGGCCGCCAGTCCGATGGTTTGGAGGCGGCGAGCAAGTCTGCTGCAATGAGTTTCGGCTTTTCGGCGGCAAAGGCGCTCAGAAGGAGCAGTGCGATCAGATATTTCATGTGACGAGGTATAACATGCACCCTTATGATAGCGAAATGGAATCGATCATCTCAGTTAAAGGCCTCACGAAGACTTACGCCAAAGGATTCACCGCTCTCAAAAATGTCGACCTCGAAATCCGCCGCGGCGAAATTTTCGCGCTGCTCGGCCCCAATGGCGCCGGGAAAACCACGCTGATTAATATCATCTGCGGAATCGTGAATCCCACGGCGGGAACCGTCACCGCCGATGGCCACGATATCATCAGAGACTACCGGGCCGCCCGCGCGAAGATCGGCTTGGTGCCGCAGGAACTGACCAGCGACATGTTCGAGAAGGTGTGGAACACGGTTTCGCTAAGCCGCGGTCTATTCGGGCGCGCTCCGAATCCGGCACATATCGAAAAAACTTTGAAGTCACTTTCGCTCTGGGACAAGAAGTTCAACCGCATCATGACTTTGTCGGGCGGAATGAAGCGGAGGGTGCTGATTGCCAAAGCCCTGTCGCATGAGCCGATGATTTTATTTTTGGATGAGCCCACCGCGGGTGTCGACGTGACTTTGAGACGCGATATGTGGAATCTCGTGCGCGAATTGCGCAAGAGCGGAGTCACGATTATTCTTACCACCCACTACATTGAAGAGGCCCAGGAGATGGCCGACCGGATCGGCGTCATCAACAAAGGTGAAATTATCATCGTCGAGGAAAAGGCCACGCTGATGCGTAAGCTTGGCAAGAAAAAACTCACATTGAACTTAAATGCCAAGATGTCGGAGTTGCCCTCGGATCTGAAGGACGATGGCCTCGTGCTTTCGGGCGACGGAATGCAGCTGCTTTACACCTTCGACGCCAATAAAGAGCATACGGGCATTCCCGATCTGATTAAAAAGCTCGGCAGCAAAGGCATCGACTTCAAAGATCTTCAGACTAAAGAGAGTTCTCTCGAAGACATTTTCGTCGACTTAGTGGGGCACCAATGATGATGAACATTCACGCCATCCGCGCGATCTATGGCTTTGAAATGGCGCGCTTCTTCCGCACAGTGATGCAGAGTTTGCTCGCGCCGGTGATTTCGACTTCGCTGTATTTTATCGTGTTTGGCTCGGCGATCGGCGGACGCATGACGAACATCGACGGCATCTCGTATGGCGCGTTTATCGTACCGGGGTTGACCATGCTGTCGGTATTGACCCAAAGCGTATCGAACGCGTCGTTCGGAATTTACATGCCCCGGTTCGTCGGCACAATTTTCGAAATTCTTTCGGCGCCGATTTCCGCCGTGGAGATCGTGATCGGCTATGTGGGCGCGGCCGCGAGTAAAGCGATGATTGTGGGCGCGGTGATATTGATTACGGCACGCTGCTTCGTCGCCTTTGAAGTCGCGCATCCCATGTGGATGATCACCTTTCTGTTTTTGACCTGCGTCACCTTCAGTTTGTTCGGCTTTATAGTCGGCGTTTGGGCGGATGGGTTTGAAAAATTACAGATTATCCCTTTGATGATCATCACGCCGCTGACGTTTTTAGGCGGAAGCTTTTATTCGATTTCCATGCTGCCGCCGTTTTGGCAAAAAGTGAGTTTGTTTAATCCCGTCGTGTACCTGGTCAGCGGCTTTCGTTGGAGCTTCTACAATACGTCGGATGTCGGCGTTGAGATGTCTCTGGCGATGACGGGCGGATTTATGATCGTGTGTTTGGGAGTGATTGGGATGATATTTAAGTCGGGATATCGGATTAAGAATTAGGAGGCAGGAATGGCTCTGATTTTGATTGGAATTTCGGCTCTCATTCACGTGTACATCTTCGCGCTGGAAAGCGTGCTGTGGGGCCGCGCGAGTACGAATAAGACTTTCGGGATGACTGCCGAAGGTGCTGCGCAAAACCGTCTCTTCGCCTTCAATCAAGGGTTCTACAATTTGTTTTTAGCCATCGGCGCGGGCGCGGGAATCGCCCTCGAGTGGGCGGGCAAGCGCGACGCCGGAGTCGCGTTGATGGCCTTTTCCTGTTTGTGCATGCTGGCCGCCGCTGTCGTCCTGATTTTTTCCGCTAAACTTTTGAAGCCAGCCGTGGTGCAGGGCCTTCCGCCGCTATTGGGATTAGTTGCATTGTTTTGCTTTCATTAAATCCCGGCAACGTCAATTGATGGATCAAATCATGGTGAAACCAACAGAGCGTTCGGAGATTCTCCGGATGATTTGAGCCACCCTCGCTCACCGGAATGATATGATGAATCTGCACCCACCGGCCACGCGCGCCAAAGCAGCGCACACCACTAAGCCACCCAGCCGCGCACAACGATTTAAGATTTAGCCTTAGGAAAAGCAAACCGACACGAAGCCCCACCACGAACCATACAAGTCTGATGGTCAACCTCACCAAGCAAACCGCGAAGCAATTCGCGGTCTAACTCACAAACTTCCGGAAACTTAGACGCCAACGCGTGATAGACGCAATTCGTAGCCTCGATCCCGCGGCCGGCCTGCGAATCAGCCATCGGAACCAACTTCGCCTCATACGCCAACTGATTCATCACAGCGACAACCGCCTCGACCTTCTCTGCCTCCGACTTACCAACTAAAGAGGGAGCCAGCGAAAGCGCGACCGCACGGCCCATGTCGCGCATTCTTTCTTCAAGCGCCGCCGAACCGCCCGCGTTCCGCAACGATTGCAACATAAGTTCTGAAAACCAACCGTACTGCTTCGGAAAAAGGTCGAAGCCTTTGTCAGACAATTTATAGAGAATCGCTGGCCGCCCGCCGGTTTCGCGTTGTGAAGCTTGCTGCGTGTAACCGAGCTGTTCGAGAGCCTGCATGTGCTGGCGAATCGCCGTACGCGTGACCGAAACATGATCGGCGAGCTGGTCGGCGGTGAGACCATCTTTCCGGTCCCGCAGAGCGGACAGAATATTTTTTTGCGTGTCGCCGAACGCCTCGAGCATGCGGCGGACTATAGAACGCATCATGGCAATCTGCAAATGGCTTTAGACATATTTTTGTTTCTAAAGTACCGTAACCATCTATCGTGATCCACTAAAAGGAGGACTAAATATGATGAAAGGTCTAATGATTCTCACAGGTTTGGCGTTTGCGGCATCCGCGTTTGCAGCCGAACCGGCAAAACCGGCTGGCCCCACGGACCCCGAGATCGCACACATCGTCGTTACGGCGGATGCGGTTGACGTCGAAGCTGGCAAACTGGCCGAGAAGATGTCGAAAAATAAAGAGGTAAAAAAATTCGCCAAGCAAATGGTCACGGACCACACGGCCGTGAACAAGCAAGCAAGCGACCTCGCTAAAAAATTGCATGTTCTTCCGCAGGACAATGCCACCAGCAAAAGTCTGAAAGAGGGCGGCGATGCGAACATCGCGAAACTCAAAACTCTCAAAGGCAAAGAGTTCGACAAAGAGTACGTCGATCACGAAGTCGCATATCACCAAGCGGTTCTCGATACGATCGACAAAACTTTGATCCCGAACGCACAAAACGCTGAGCTCAAAGGCTTGATCGAAAAAGTTCGCCCGGCCATCCAGGCGCACCTCGAACACGCTAAAATGTTAGCGGGCAAAATGTAATGATGCGCGCACTCCTCGCGGCGGCTTTGGTCGCCGCGTTCGGGGCGTCGGCCGAGACGATCAATATCAAGATGGTCGGAATGCAAGCCACGCCTAACGTCGTTACCGTTCACGATGGCGACACTATAATCTGGGAAAATGCCGACATCGTTCCGCACACCGTGACCGAAGACGTGAAGAAGGGGAAACCCAAATTCGACTCCGGAGTACTGGCCGTGGGCGCAAAATTTAAGTGGGTCGTCAAAGGTAAGAAGGGCGATATCCACTACAAGTGTCAGCTACATCCCACGATGACCGCGAAACTGATCGTTAAATGATCAGTGCCTTGTCCACTCTAGCATCGCTTTAATCAAATCGTCTTTGTTGATGGGCTTCGACATGAAGCCCGAGAATCCGGATTCTTGACACCGGCAGCGCTCTTCTTTCATCGCATGGGCGGTGAGTGCGAGTATGGGTTTGCGGAATCCCATGCCTCGAAGGCGGCGCGTAGCTTCGTGGCCGTCCATCACGGGCATTTGAATATCCATTAAGAGCAAGTCGTAATTGCCTTTGGGCGCCCGCTCGAGAGCTTCACTGCCATTCACGGCGACATCGATTTTGGCGCCCATGCGGCTGAGCATAATGCCGATGAGTTCCTGATTGTCGAGCGAGTCGTCAATCACGAGAACGCGTACGCCATCGAAAAGGCCGTTAACACTGGGACAGGAGTCCGTGGCCTTGTTTTCCGCTGGTGTCTCGATGACGGGTTTAAGTTGCAGAGTGGCGACAAACTTACTGCCCTGGCCGACTTCACTGCGGTCGAGGATGAAGTTTCCGCCAAGTGCTTGGCAGAGGCGCATAGTTAACGTGAGGCCAAGACCTGTGCCGCCGTAAAGGCGTGTCGTGGAGCTATCGGCTTGTGAGAACGGCCGGAACAGGCGCTTAGCCGTCTGCGGAGAAATGCCGCAGCCCGTGTCTTCAACGGAGATCATCAGCAAATCGCCGGCGAAGGCTATATCGACAGATACAAAACCGCGGTCGGTGAACTTGATCGCATTACCGATGACGTTGATCAAGATCTGGCGCACGCGAATGGGGTCGCCAACGACACGGTCAGGACGATGTTGGGACATGCGTTGAGTGTACAACAAGCCCTTTTCTTTCGCCTTGAAGGCCATAAGCGCATGGATATCGGTGAGAAGTTCTTCGAGCGAGAAGGGGACCGATTCCACGAGGAATTTTCCAGCTTCGATTTTTGAGAGGTCGAGGACTTCGTCGACGATGCGCAAAAGCTGGCGGGAGTTGCGTTCCATGACACCGATGTAGTTCTGGAATTCGTCAGGCGATGTGGTCGAGTCTTTCATGAGGTCGAGAAAGCCCATGATCGCACCGAGCGGCGTGCGGATCTCATGACTCATGTTCGCGAGGAACAATCCTTTGGCGGAGTTAGCGCTTTCGGCGACCTCCTGGGCTTGGCGCAGGCGCTTTTCGCTCTCGCGGAGCGCCGCCACGGCATCTGCACGTTCGGTGACTTCGAGATGACGTTGAATGCAAACCGCGGTCGTGTGTTGGAACAAATTGACCACTTGCTGTTCCGCCGTCGACGGATCATGCGGCGGACGATTGTACATCACGAAGGTGCCGAGTAAGTGGCCGTCAGCCGCTTGGATCGGCATCAACCAACACGATTTCAAACCGAACTTTTTGGCAAGATCGCGATGTGCGCGCCAACGCAGGTCGCGGCCAATATCTTTGATCACTGTGCCCGATGCGGTGATAAACGCCGATTCAAGCGAGGCGTCGACGGCGCGGCCGTCGAGGCTTTCTTTGTATCCATGGGGCAGACTCGGCGCCGCTTCGACTCTTAAAGTCCTGGTGCCGGAGTCGATCAAATGAACGGCGACCATAACTCCGCGGCCGATATGGTATTCGACGTTGCGGGAGATGACAGACAAAGTTTCCGTGAGCGGTGTGTTTTTTAGAGTCATTTCGAGAGCGAGATTCTGACCTTTGAGAATCTCACGCGTCAGCACTTGATCGGTGACCTCTTGACCCATGATCACGATGCCAGTGACGGCGCCGTCAACCCAGGTCGGCGCGTAAGTCAGATTGAAGTAGCGGAGGCGATCGCTCAAAGTGACGGGAATCTCGTGGAGCAGGGCCGTCTCGCCGGTGCGGTAAACATTGTCGAGGATGCCGTGAATTTCGACGCTCTCAGGTTGCGCTTCGCGGACGGTTTGGCCGGTGGCATCGAAGCCGAGGCCATTAATGTGGGCTTCGTTCACAAAATCAAAGACGTGATTCGGACCGCGCGTGATGCAAACGAGTTCCGGTGTTTGACGAAACAAACTGCGGAAATTTTCGCGCTCATACGCGATGCTATTGGCCATTTCCAGAGGGGTCTTAAGCTGATCAGCTAAATTCGGCATCCGGCCCTTTTACTCGAAATGATTCGGAATTCCCACTCTGGAAAATTTTCCATTGTCCCTGAGTCCGCTTCTAGTTGTGTAATGCGTCTAATGCGAAAAGCGATGTCAAGATTTTGAAAAATTAGGCAGGCTCGGACTAAACTAAATGAGTCAACCAGCTCAATAGTTGATAAAGACCGCCCGCCAAAAGCATACAGACGGGAATGGTCAAAAACCACGCGCGAACGATCGTGCCCACAAGTCCCCACTTCACGGCCGAAAAACCCTTGGTTGAACCAACGCCCATGATCGAAGTCGAGATAACATGAGTCGTGCTGATTGGAATTCCGAAATGAGAGGCCGTTAAAATAATTCCTGAGGCACTGGCTTCGGCCGCGAAACCTTGAATCGGTTGCAGCTTAATGACTTTGTTGCCGAGCGTGTTGATTATGCGCCAACCGCCGGCCATGCTCCCGGCACCCATGCACAAAGCGCAGATCAGGATCACCCACACGGGGACGTCAACCGAGGGAATGGCACCATAAGTAAAGAGCGCCAACGTGATAATACCCATTGTCTTCTGGGCATCGTTTGAACCATGGGCAAATGCCAAAAATCCCGCCGACACCAATTGGCATTTGCGGAAAACGCGATGAACTTTTACTGGGGCATACCGATAGACCAACCAGTACAGCCCGATCATTAAGAACATTCCGACAAAGAAGCCGAGCGCGGGGGAGGTCATCATGGGGGCAATCACTTTTTCGACCGTTTCTTCAACATGGATCGAGCCGAATCCGGCCTTCGACCAGGCCGCTCCCATCAGTCCACCGATCAAGGCGTGCGACGAACTCGAAGGGATTCCGACATACCAAGTGCAGAGATTCCATAGGATGGCCCCGAGCAAAGCGGAAAGAATCGTCAGTTGAGTCACGATCGTCACATCGACAACGCCGGAGCCGATGGTCTTCGCGACATGCGTGCCGGCGAACGCGCCGAGAATATTGAAAAGAGCGCCGAATGCCACCGCTTTTCGGGGCGACAGAGCCTTGGTCGAGACGACTGTCGCGATGGCATTCGCCGCATCATGCATGCCGTTGATGTATTCAAAAATGAGGGTAGTGACGATCACTACGATGAGCAGGGACAGATCCATTTAGTTATTTTTGACGGCGACGTTCAAGACCGTGTCCGAAACTGAAAAACAGTAGTCCATGGCGCTTTCGATATCGCGGTAAATGCCGCGAAACTTAATAACGTCGAGGGCATTGAATTTTCCTGAAAATAAATCCTCGATCGCCTTGGCAAAAATCTCGTCTCCTCGGCGCTCAATTTCAATCATACGCGTATGCGATTCGTTGATTGCATCTGGCTTGCGCAAGGTCCTCAGCGCGCCGATCGAAGTTTTCACTTCGTCTGTCGCCGCGATCAGAACCTCGGCTTGGTGGCGCATGGCTTCGGGGAAATTGGTGATGTGGAACGCCCTGAAATTCATGGCGCTGCGGAGAATCCGCTTGGTGATTTTGTTGAGCAAAAGCGTGATCGCCAAAATGTCTTCGCGCTCGATGGGCGTTATGAATGTCTGATTGAGGGCAACGACCGTCTGCTTGGTCATGTCGGCGCTCTTGTGCTTAATGGTTTTGGCTTTGACATAATAGGACTCGTTCATGTGTTCAGCCTTGGCCACGATTTCGTGGAAAAGAAGGGCCGCTTCATATGTCGTTGCCGCTTGGTCTACGAAATAGACATCCAGAAATTTGCGGTCGTCGGGGGGGAGGATCAGGCGAACGAGCTTGTCTAAGAACATTTGGAATCCTGTGCAGAAATTGGATGGGTTCTTATCTCAACCTAACCCCTTGAACTCAAAGCCTATCGCGCCACAGCATGCGCCTCCGGGCTCCCTTTTGTCTTTTTTCAACCATTCGGGCGCTCGCCTAACCCGTATTTCGCATTCCGGCGGCGATGCCATTGATCGTCGCCAGCAAAGCGAGAATCGTGAGATCCGAAGACTGAGGGTCCGATGATGAACGTAGTCTCAATTGTTTGAGCAAATCGATTTGTAGATAGTTGATGGGATCGACGTATGGATTTCTGGTTCGAATTAAATGTTGAAGCGTTGAATTCTGTTTGAGTAGGACATCGCGGCCCGTGATCTTAAAGACAAATTCACGGACGCGATCGCAATTATGTCTGAGGTCCTGGCCAAGTCCGCGCAATTCAGCCGGAACCAATGCTTCCTCATAACGCTGGGCAATTTTCAATTCGGCTTTAGCCAAGACCATTTCCAGGAGATCGATTGTGGTTTTAAAAAATGACCACTCAGAATACATTTCCTTTAATAACCCCAGCCGGCCCTCACTCTGTGCTTTCTGAAAGGCCGCATCGAATCCGTACCAAGCCGGCAAGTGAAGCCGTGTTTGTGTCCATGCAAAAGACCAAGGAATCGCCCGCAAGGCTTTTAATCCGCCTGTGGAGGAGCGGCGGGAAGGGCGGCTGCCGATCCGCAATAGGGAGAGCTCGGGTTCTGGAGTGGCCGTTTTGAAAAAATTCAAAAACCGTTCGCTCTCGACAAGCTCACGAAAAGATCTTTCGGAAACTTCGCCGAGACGATCCATTTCGGCGCGCCACTCATTCTTGGGAATTGCTCCAGGACGAACCGTCGCTTCAAGAACGGCGGACGTATAGAGCTCCATATTCCGAATCGCGAGCCCCGCTATGCCGAATTTTTCCAGAATCGTTTCACCTTGTTCCGTTACGCGCATGGAGTTTTGAACCAATCCGGGAGGTTGTGCCGCAATCGCCATGTAGGTGGGGCCACCGCCGCGACTGACTGTCCCGCCTCGTCCGTGGAACAAAGTGGGAACGACGCCGTGTTTGGCGCAAACTTTCGTGATTTGCTCCTGAGCCTTGAAAAGTTCCCAAGCGGCGGAAAGGCGGCCGGCCGCCTTGGCAGAATCAGAGTATCCGATCATCACCTGTTGCTTGGGAGTAAATCCGGGATGCGAGATATGGTCTTTGTACCAGCCGACTGAAAAAAGTTGATCAAGCGTGTTGGCGGCCGTTCTTAAATCTTGAACTTGTTCAAACAAAGGCACGACCGGCAGATGTGACTTCGTTCCGACCAGTGCCTGAAGGAAATGGACAGCCAAAACGTCAGAGGGACTTCTCGCCATGGAAATGATGTAAGAGCCCAAAGCCTCGCGAGGAACTTCGGTTAGAACTTGGAAAGTCCGGAGCGTTTCTTCGTCGTCGGCGTCCAGGATCTTCAACTTAGGACACTGGATTCGCTGCTCCAGTTGAGTGATCAAAAATTTCTGGCGGTCTTGTTCCGAAAACTTGTGATAATCTTGGACGCCAAGTTCGCGCGCGATTGCCGAAATCAATGAAGTGTGCCGGGAAGCTTCTTGCCGAATATCGAGGCGAACAAGGTTTAGGCCGAATACATTCAAACGCCGGATGAGATCTTGCAATCGACGTTTTGCAATGATCCCGGCACCGGTTTCGAGGAGAGACCGGTGACAAAGGAGCAAGGCATTCAAGAATTCGGTTTTCGAGTTTAACAGTTCACTCGTATCTTTCGAAGTCTGGCCCGACCCTTGAGTCAATTCGTAATAATAATTTTCAGTCGCGCGCAGTTTTTGAATGATGGGAGCCAGAATAGCTCTATAGGGCTCGTGGGAATCGCCCACAATATCCATGATCTCCTTGCTTGCGGTGCTAAACGAAAGTTCTCTTGAAAGTTGCGAAAGTTCTCTTACATAGAGCCGGGCCGCGCGCCAGCGGGAGATGTTAATTGCGGACTTTGTGCTCTCCGCCGTGACGGCAGGATTGCCGTCGCGATCTCCACCCATCCAAGAGTCGAAACGGATCGGCGTATTGTGCAATGGCAAGTTTTGACCGGTGTGCGCGAGTAAGCTTTGATCCAAGGAGCGCATAAAAGTTGGAATCGCATCCCAGATAACGTTCTCGATAACAGCCAGACCGCCGCGCGCCTCTTCGATAGGAGTTGGCTTGCTCTCGCGAACATCCGGCGTCAGCCAGATGCCTGTGATTTCGTAGTAGACCGATTCATCGATTTCCTGAATTTCCGCTTGAATGAGATTGGGTTGATCCCTCTTGGCAAGGGCCTTTGCAATCCGCAGGTATTTCTGCTGCAACGTTGGGACTAAAACTTCCGTGGGGTGCGCTGTGAGAACGAGATCAATCCGCATTTTAGATACGCACTCGAAGATGCGGTCCTTGGAAATTCCTTTTTCAATCAAGGCGCGAATGACGGCTTCGGGTGATCCCGGCTGTGCTCCGGTGTTCGGATCCAATTCGTACGCCCGGCGCCGCCGCAACCGATGATGATTTTCCGCAAAATTCGCCAACGTCAAAAAAAGCGTTCCCGCACGCGCTAAGGCGAGCCGTTGCTCCGGTGAAAGAGTTTGAAACAGTTGGTCCAGGTTATTGTGATTTTGGGAATGACCGTCCCTCAAGCCTTTCGACAAATTGAAAACCCGATTCACCAATTCCATGAAATGGGGACCCATTTGTTCGGAAATCACTCTTGAGAGAATCTGGCCTAGATATTCAATGTCGCGTTCGAGTTCGGCGTGATTTTTCAAAGTTGAGTCCTGCCTTGAGTCGTGATTGTTAATTTTCTTAATCGGCATTTTGGCGATCAAAAAAAATGGAAAAACTGTAGGACGTTGGGCGGGTTGGGAAATTGGATGGGGTGGCAGGACCATCCTAAGTTATTGAAATCACTGTTCCGTAATTTTCAAAGGTCATACCACAAACCTATCAGCGCAACACTCCGGAACCAAGGGCGGCATTGGTTTTGCTCTTCATTCGGGAAACCTAAATGTGAGGTTTGTCGCGATGGCAGGCAATCTTAAAATCGGGGATCATGTGGAGTGGAATTCGGAGGCGGGGCGCGTTCGCGGTACGATCAAGAAAAAAGTAACTTGCCCCATCAGGTTTAAAGGATACACAGTCCATGCTTCACGGGAGGAGCCGCAGTATCTTATCAAGAGCGATAAGACAGACCACTTTGCTATGCACAAAGGCTCCGCGCTTAAGAAAATACCTCAAAAAAAGATCCAATAGAGCCGATCTTAAGATGCGCACCAGTTCACTTCTTCGACGATTGGTTCAGGGATTGCCCCTGGAACGGCCTTGACCGTAACCCTCGGGGTGGAGCGGCGAAACTATTTGGAATTGTCCCTTGGGTCCCAGCCGGTATCCGAGCGCCAGCGGTACAGCTGCTCGACCTTTTCCCTGGCCCATGGGGTTCTTCTGAGGAAATTGAGGCTCGATTTAATACTTGGATCGTGGGTGAAGCATCTGATTTTGATTTTTTCGCCAAGACGCTCCCATCCGTAATTTTCGACAAGGGCCGTGACCATCATTTCGAGAGTGATGCCCTCGGCGGGGTACTTGTTTTTTCTTGGCTTCTTACTGTCCGGCATTAGTTACCGTATACTTGGCGGTTTCCTCATTGGCAATTGCGCGAATTACCGATACTCAAGTTGAATGTCTAACATTGAGCGGGAACATCAGCGTCTCAATCGCGCGCTCAAAATGGCTGTGGCGGCGAATAATGCGCTTCTGCGGGGTAAGGGCGAGCTCGAGCTCTTTCAAGAGGTGTGCAATATTGCCGTTGAAATCGGCGGCTATCGCATGGCCTGGATTGGGTATATCGAGTTTGATAGCGCGAAGACCATTCGTCCGGTGACCCAGGCCGGACCAGATCGAGGATATCTAGAATCCGCCCACTTGACGTGGGAAGACAACGAGCGGGGGCATGGCCCCAGCGGCCGGGCCATTCGCTCCGGAAACTTTGTGATTAGCCGGAACATAGCGACGGATCCGACGTTTCAGCCTTGGCGGGACCAAGCGCTCGAGCGAGGATTCGCTTCGTGCATTGCCCTTCCCATAAAAATCGACGGACAAGTTTTTGGTGAGCTGGCGATTTACTCGAGTGCCGAAGATGCGTTCGATGATACCGAAGTCGAGATTTTGCAAGGCTTGGTGAACAATCTGGGAACCGGCACCGCGCTGATTCGCGCGCGAATCGAAGCGGTCAACAATGAAGTTCTGTTTCGGACGATCTTTGAGCGCGCGCCCCTGGGAATCATTCGATTCGATTCGGAGTGGCGGTATCTTTCCGTGAACGCGGCCTATGCACAGATGGTCGGATATTCGGAAGCTGAGTTATTGAACATGACGATCATGGACCTGACCCACCCGGACGATAAGCAACTCACGGTGAACAACAAAGGCAGGCTTGATGGCGGACTTAGCGTACTTAAGGACTTCGAAAAACGGTATGTGACCAAATCCGGAAAAGAGATTTGGGTGCGTATATCGGGCAAAAAGCTCAAAGTCGCCGGCCATGAGAATGTCGAAGTGCTGGCCACTGTAGAGGACATAACCGAGAGACGCGAATGGGAAGCGAAACTCGAACTCGAACGGCGCAAAGTTTTGCAGAACGCGAAGTTGGCTTCGCTCGGCGAAATGTCGGCGGGGATCGCCCACGAAATTAATAATCCGCTCACCATCATCCTCGGTTCGCTCGGGCTGTTGGCCCGTGACCGGCTTATCCCTGAAAATTTCGACAAGACGCTTTTAGGCGTCCGTAAGGCGGCAGAAAAGATCGCACACACGGTCAACACTCTGACAAGGTTCAGCCGGCGCAGCGAGTTTTCGCAGAAGTCGCCGCGAGTTCTGGCGGAGATCGTGAAAGACGTGACCGAAATCATGAGAACCTTCGCGAAAAGGTTCGGAGTCCAGCTCGAGCTCGAACTGCAAAGTAACGCGCGGATTCTTTGCAACGAAATTGAAATCGCGCAAATCTTGCAGAATCTATTGTCCAATGGAATCGATGCGGTCAAAGCGTCGCCTGAAAAGTGGGTGCGTGTGAAGGTGCTCGAACTAGGTGGCAAGGCCGTCGTGCAGGTTTCTGACTCGGGTCCTGGCGTCGCTGCTGGATCAGAAGAAAAGATTTTCGAAGCGTTTTATACGACAAAGCCTATAGGCAGTGGGACCGGCCTCGGTCTCTCGATCGTAAAAGGACTTGCGCTGGAGCACGAGGGCACAGTCAAACTTTTGAACCTCGGCGGATACACCTGCTTTGAACTGCGTTTTGCAATGGCAAATTGAAGTCGCAAGTTGAGGGTGACGTGTAATGTCTTGCATCACGTGACGCGCCCCGGCCCGCGCCGCCGCGGTCTTCTTGTAGTGGACGATTGCGGATTGATACGGCACCATTTTCTAGTGAATAAATAACAAGAGTTTGTTTCCCCTTATAGAACCTGCACAATTGAGGCCCTGAATGAATCCGCTGTTGCTATCTAGAAGCGATGGGAGGCCTTTAGATAGGAAATCCATCGGGACTGACTACAACACGATGCTACATAATCGGAGCTCCGTGTTCCCTGCGAAAATCTTCCGTCCATGGGCCCTGTCGCCGTCAATTCGGGTTTATAGGAACTCGGGAGCTTGAGTGAGATCAATGACCTCGGTTTAAAGATTCCAAATCCGAAATCGTCACCTTACGGTCCTTTGTTCCATCCCACGAATGAATCATGATCGTACCTGTAGAATATTCGTCTGTAAGTTCATTTTCCAGATTCCAACGATTGTAATACATGAGCGACCAAAAAGGATTGTCCGTGGGAATGCTAGAGATTCCAACTAAGTCCCCCTTGACCATCAACTTGATGGCTTCGAGAACAGTAACTTCCCGGAACTCTAATTCGCTAACATGGAAGGAGACGTCTCCGTGGCAATGCCAGCTTCCGAGGCCGAGACTTATGTCGTCATCGCCATTTGCGAAAAACACAACGATTTCACATTCGCTATCCACCACTGGGGAGGGGATGTTGACCACCAATAGCCAACCTTGCGGCGTTTCCTCCATGGAGCAGTAATGCTTCCATTCCGGTTTCCACTGCAAGAACTCCGCTAAAAATGCCCGAGAATGGGGAAGGAGCTTTGATTCATCCAATGAAGCTTGCTTTCGTTGATCCATAGCTAAATAAGAACAGATCTAGTGTTCAAATGTAAGAAAATTTTGGGGCTGGCGTCACGGCTTATGCTTCCCTGCAGGAATGTAAAACCATTTTCAAATTGGCGAAGTGTGAAGACCACGCTGCAATCGATATGGCGGACAAACTTGGTGCTTGGCTTTACAAACTTCTAAAGAGCGAAATTAAATCGAAGGATTTCGTCCGGGATACATGAATACCGGTAAACTACAGGGATCCAGGTATACCTGGCGCCTTGAATACGGGGATCCCGGTATGTGGGGAATTGGATGGGGTGGCAGGACTCGAACCTGCGAATGTCAGAATCAAAATCTGAAGGCTTACCAGCTTGCCGACACCCCAACACTTAGGACGCTTGAGGTGACTAGAATTCCAATATCTGCACCGGGAAAGCAAGCGAAAGTCACGGTTTAGGGGGTTAGCGCGCCGCGCAGGTGCTTAGAAATTGGGCGATTTCGGGCTATCCCGAAACCGCGGTGGCTTTACAGGTGTGAGCGACGCCATCGACCGTCAATGTGAAATCGTAGGTCTCTTTGTCGTGGGTCAGCTGCGCGTTTTTTTCCGAATAGTTCACGGTTTTGCCGGAAACGGTAAACTGCGTAACCCAAATCGTGTTACCGCTCCCCATCGATTGTTTGGCAAGATCGTATTTAATCCAGACATCGCCAATTCCGCCGTCGCAAGTGGCGATGACAACTTGATCAACTGACTGGGCTTGGGCGAACGTTCCCAAGCCAAGCATACAAAACGCAGACAAAATAAATTTCGACATGCGTGCGCTCTATTTTTTGACGATCGAGAGGTGAGTTCCCGGCTCTTCCACGCCGCCGACGACGATTTGAAGAACGAAATCGCGTTGGCCCGAGATGAGTTCATAAGTGTAATATTGATTGCCCGGAATGCCGACCACGTCAGGGTTAGAAATGTTCATGCATCTGGGAGCCATTTCTTCTGCCATCATGCCGATCACTTGGCCTTGATATTGTGCGCCGGACGAAGCTTTAGAATTCAGGGCTTGCGAAATGACTTGCCAGTCTTGAGTCGTGCAATCTGCGGCAAAGGCACTTGCAGAAAATCCGAGGGCAGCGATCAACAGAATGGTCTTCATTTAATTATCCTTAGTTTGAAAATGCACTGTAAAGTGCGTTTGGGATCGGCGCAGATAAATCACAGGGCAAGCTGGCTCGTCCATCTATGTTTATCGAAGTGTAAATCTTAGAATTCGATTCGGCCCTGAAGGCCTGGCGTAAACCGTTCTTTTAAATCGCGATTGTAGGTTTTAGCTGCCGAAGTGGCGATGCCAGAGTTCACGAAAGGCAAAACGAAAATGCCGGGAATCGCGCACGCCAACTCGGCAGTGTAAAGTGCCGTTCGTGTGCTGCCTTCCGGAGCTATCGTTCCGGCGATAAAAAATCCGACTGTGCCTGCGAGCAGAGATAGTTCAACGATTCCCAAAGTTTCCAAATGCGAGTATTTGCGGTCGGCGGCGGGGGAAACATCTTTGATGATGGGTCTTAGCGATCGCAAGGTGTATTTCGTATCTTGCGGCCCCATCTCAAACGGATAGCCAGCCCAATAGCTGTCATTGAGACTGAACTTTTTGATTTCGGTTTGCGTGGCCTCTCCCTTTAGCGAGAAGTCGGGATGTGGACCGGTGTAATCGACCGGGCTGGTGACGCAGCCTTGGACGAAAATTAGGGTCGATGCGAAAAGGAGACGAAAAAAATGCCGGTCTAAGTGAGTCATGCGGTCATCCATATTCTAAATATCAGATGTTTGGTACGGCAAAAGTTCCATCGCTCCGTCTGGTTAAGAGGCTACTGTTGCCTTCGCTAAATATAGCTTCACATTATTGACCTATCGAGAGGCTCAATATTTCCATAATTCCTCAATATTGTCTCTGATTTAGTCTAATGTTAGTGATCGGCTTTTAAGAGCGAAACAGAGCCAATTCCAAAGGCCCGGGAACTGCATTTTCATACTTGTACCATGACTAAATGGCATTCCACCGAGTTCATAATTTGGGGAATGATTGTGCTCTCAACAGTTACGGCTCGCGCCCGTCAACTGAGTTGCGCTGACCCCAATTACGACGCGAAATTAGCCCGGCAGCTTGGGATGTCGGTGACTACGCCTTCGCGCGTGCATTCGAAACCGAAGCCGGAGAAAGGGTTTCGCGTTGAGCGCAAGTCAGCGAATGTCACGATTAACGGCGTGAAGAAAAAGGTCAGCTACAATCTCTATCACGCGGCCAAAAAACCGGCCCACGGGACCGTTGTCGTGCTTGGCGGCGGACCAGGATTTGTCAACACCGACGGGGGACGGCCGAAGGATTTGCCCAAAGACGTCGACGTCGTCGTTTTTGACTACAATGGCGTCGGAGACAACGGCGGTAAAAGTCTTCCTCCGGACCAATTGTCCATCGAAGCCGAAGCTGAGATGACCAAAGGGATTATCAAGAGTGCTAAACTCGAAAATTACGCGATTTACGGAATTTCGTTTGGCACCACCGTCGGTACCGTTGCGACCTCAATGATTGAGCACGACCCTGATATGACTGGTCCAAAATCACTGGTGCTGAGCGGAGTTGTTTCCAATGAACCGGTCATTGACCACGCGGCAGGCCGCGCGGCCGTCGCGAACGCCGCTTGGAATATGCTCACGCCGAAACAGCAAACCGATTTTAAGCGCGCCTACAAAAAAATCACGCGCGGCATGAGCAAGAAAAATATCGAGTTAATGGACCAAACGTGGGTTGGAAATTTGACGTTTTCTCCAAAACGCGTGGCGAAAATGCTAAATAATTTCAGTGCCGTAGTGAATGGAAAGCGCAAACCTTCGCCCCCCGAGCCGATGGATAATGCCGCGTCTTCCGACGACAGTCTTCTCGTCAGTTCACCGCAAGCTATTCGCCAATTCCGCGCGGCGGGTTGTGAGATGCTTGGCAATTCTCACGAGCCGCCGTCCGCTGAAAAATTGTTCGGCGGATTGATTCCCAACCGCGACGAGCAGCAACTGGGTACGATGTGCGGGTGCCCATTACTCAGCGATAAGGCCTATGATTCAAAAAATTATCCGATCGAAGACACTCCGATCGTCTATGTGAACTCCGATACGGATGTGAGCACTCCGCTCCAAAGCGCGAAGTATCATTTCGACAATCAACCGACGGACACCAAATTCATGTTCGTGACCAAAAACGGAGTTCATGACGATCTGGCGTGGCGGTACGCCGACTGCGCGGCGCCCTTCTGGCATGCGAGTCTTGTCGGCGATCTCGATGCGGTCAAAAACGCGGCGGCGGGCATGGGCACTGACGGTTGCGAAAAAGCGGCGCCGGTGCAGATGGCCTCGGGCCCCGGAGTCTCACGCTAGGGCCGATTTTGGACCGGCCCTCACTTATCTACAGAGCTTTGAGCGGTCTCCCGCGTCCACCGCGGCTACCAACCTGGCATAAATATTGATATTTACGCGACTTCATGAAGTTCGTATCCCCGGGAATCCTTCTTATCACAATCTCTTTGCTGGCGGGCCTGCCTGCAATCAGCGCGGCGGTTCCCCAGGGGTGCGATGCTCACATGTCGGTGGCGGCGCAAGACGTCCGTTTTCCTTCCGTCGACACGGTGATGGAGATTCACGCGCGGGATATCAATCAATTTGGAGGCATGCAGGGTATCCGTGCGCCGGAGTTGCTTGAGTCGGCGATCGAGTCGACGCGTGCGACCTTTGGTGGCGAGGATCTTTATCCGACGGTGTTCGACAAAGCGGCGGCTTTGGCCGTGCATATCTCGGAGTCGCAGCCTTTTTTTGACGGAAATAAGAGAACGGCGTTGGATTCGGCGCTCACTCTCTTGGGATTGAACGGATACGACATCAGGCCGCAGTCGATGGAACTCTTCAATGCGATTGTCGGCGTTGCCAATAAGAGTGTCTCACGCGAGCAATTGGCCGCGATGTTTTCGACTTTGGCGCAAAGGGCGGCGCCAGCCCGGGTGCCCGCGGCCATCGAGAGCGAAATGGCGCGTGCGCTCCACGTCAGCGATCGCGTGCGCCGCGAGCAATCTCATGTCTTCGCGAAGCTTTTCCGTTTCGACCGACACGAGCCGTAAAATCACTATTTTCGTCCCCAATTTTCGCCAAGTTTGCCATCATGGGGCCCATGGCCACACCCGAAGAAATCAACTCGTCCGCGGACGCTTTACGCGAGCTTGCGCGCAGCGGAAATAGCGGGCATTCCCTGCCGTTGCCCCCGCTCAAGCAGCAATCGCTGCTGCCGGAGTCGTGGATTGAGTGGGCCAAAAAGACGGTCCAGGGTGTGTTTGATTGGATCGAAAAATATCTTCCGTCGAGCGCGAAATTGGATCCGGCCACCGTTCAAAAAACGATTTACGTGGTGATTTGGGGATTGGCCCTCGGCCTGATCGTGCTGGCGCTCTTCTGGTTGATCCGCATGATCGTTAACCGCAAGAGCGGGCCGCCGAAATGGACGGCGTCTCATGTCGTCAGTCAGGTCACCGAAGACGACTGGCTGACCGACCAGCTCAGGGCCGCCTTAGAGGAAAAAGAATTCTCGCGCGCCTCGCGCTTACGCTGGCGGATTTTCTTACGGAGGAAAAACCAGCGGCCTTCGGTGACCCTGCGCGAGTATGGTCTGAAGAACACGGAAGCCTATAAACTCATGTTTTTCAAAGTGGAAGGTGCGGAAGACGCTTACCGCACCTGGGATGACCTGCTGACAGGACTAGAGCATGCTTAAGCTGTCCGATCAGAAAATGCTCGCCCTTCTTGTCGCTGGTCTCCTGTTAAGCTGGATCGGAAGCACGATCGTCACCAAGCGCGAAAATGCGGTGAACGCAATCACGGAAGCGGGAATCGCCGATGGGTACCGCTACTTTTTCCAATTTAAGAATAAATTGGAGGTGAATTCGGCCTCGCGCTGGCGGCGGCCGATCCTTCAGGCGGCCGACCTGAAAGGTTACGATTCCTATTTTTTGATTTCGCCAAAACGGCCGCTTTCCACACACGAGGGGGAAGCGCTGATGGAGTGGGTGAAAAGGGGCGGCACGCTTATCGTTGGCTTCAAGGATCAGGCGGTCCTCAAGCGGTTGCAGACTTGGTTTGACTTGAGCGGAATCAAGGTTCCTGAGGCGCAGGAATTCAAAGACTTTCAGAATGGAAATGCGGCGGAAATCACGGGCACGGCCGCCTCGCGGTTTTCAGCTGCGAACGAAAAGTATTCGTTCTATAGTTACCTTCGCTTTGAAGATTCGCAGTGCATGTCTTACCCGGAAAGCTGCTACATTCGCGAGATCAGCGTCGGCGCGGGCAGTGTCGTCGTTTTTGCCGGCGTGCCTCCATTCGCAAATGCAATGCTCGAACGCGGGGACAATGCGAAATTGGCGGCGCGCTTGGCCTACTGGTCGAAGCATGCGGCATTTGATGAGTTCCACCAATTCCTCACCGAAAAGACTTTCAGTGATATGCTGATGGACACGAAAATCACTTTGCCACTGGCCGGCTTCCTGATTATGACCTTGTTTTACTTTTTATTCGGATCAGTTGATTTGGCCGATCCTATCTTGAAGAAAACCCGTTATCGCGCGCTGACGACGTACCAAGCGCTGGGAACGGAAGTCGTCCGCCGGGCGATCGCCGCTTCCCCCACGGGAATGTCAGATGCGGCGAAGTGGCACGCCGGCGTTTTGGGCCGGCTCTTGCGCTTTGAACGCGCGCGGATCATTGAGGTGGCAACAAAATCCAACGGCCATGCCCTTGCGGTGGCCTTGATTCAATTTCATAAAAAATGGCTTACAGTCAGAGGTAAGAAGTGAATTCATTAAAAGAGTTTCGGGAAAAAATCCAAGCCTCGCTCAACACGGATTACATTTTAGGATCTGAAGAGATGATCGATTTCCTTTTGATCGCCTGGTTGGCGCGCGGCCACGTATTGATCGAAGGCCCTCCGGGCACGGGGAAGACACTTTCGGCGAAGGCGTTCTCGAAGCTGCTTTCACGGACGTTCAAGCGCGTTCAGTTCACCAGCGATATGCTGCCGGCGGAAATTATCGGCTCACACATTTATCAGCCCAACTCGCAGTCGTTCAAATTTATGCCGGGCCCGATTTTCGCCGACTATGTTTTGGCGGACGAGATCAACCGCACGCCGCCGCGCACGCAATCGGCGCTGCTCGAGGCGATGGAAGAGCGGCAGGTGACGTCCGAAGGTCAGCGTTTTGACCTGAGCGGCGATTTCTTTGTGATCGCGACACAGAATCCGCAGGATTTCGAGGGCACGTTTCCGTTACCTGAAGCGCAGATGGACCGCTTCTTGTTCAAGCTCGTCGTTTCGCAATCCG